>JAABUO010000125.1_pt1 | contig 208990 bp, 167 predicted proteins | sample 5559291 | NCBI WGS metagenome assembly JAABUO01 (sample SAMN10711878, study PRJNA513372) | rock metagenome | isolation source: Antarctica rocks | place: Antarctica: Victoria Land, Finger Mt sud
CCAAATTATTTATTTAATTATATATTATATTATTGATATTTTAGAAATATATATATATATAAAACTTTATATATAAAATTGCTTATATATATAGTAAAACTATTAATATAACTATAAATATAATTAGATATTCTAGTTTCTCTATTATAATAATAATAATAATATTTTAAAAAAAAGATTTATTAGAATATTATTAATATCTACTTGATTATTAGTATATATTATTATATTATTACTTAAATTTAAACTTTAAAGTATATTAGAAATTGTCTTTATTTGTGTTAGACTAGCAAGATAAACAAGTCTTATTATTTTAGTTTTATTTTAATATATAAGTTTGTATAAAAACTTTGTATAAACTAGTACAAATCTATATAAACTTGTTAACTTTATAAATAATAAATTTGTTCAAACGCTATAACATTAATAATTTTGAGATTTTTAAATTTAAGCTTATAAGTTTAATTTGTTGTTAAAAACTCTTTCTATTAATTATTTACGCTAGATAAGTTGTTCTATTTTATACAAAGATTTTGTACAAACATCACTTGCACTTTGTACAAATTGTTTGTTTAATTGTGTGCAAATCTTGTTGTAATATTCTTATATTTATATTTATTTGTATTAATAATTATGTTGTTTTATGCTCTTTATAGTGAACAATCTTTGTAGCTTGTTGTTTAGTAGTTTTAAGTACTCTTATGTAATTGTTAATGTAAACTTGTACAATTAATGTATATTTATTAGTGTCTAGTAATACGATGTACTCACGAAAGATGTCTTGAACTTATTGTATTATTTAAATATTTTTGTGCTCTTCTTTATAGATTTATGAACATGTACTATCTAGAGCAAGTCTTTGTGCATTTGTTAGCAATTTTTGTTAATTAATTTATGTGTCAATAGCTTGCGATCAAATATATTACGTACAACAACATAGAGCTTTCTACAAATCTTCTACGACTCTCTATTGTATATCAAGAATGTCGATTGATAACTTTATAGACTTCGTAGAGTCTAATATCGAACAATGAGAAAAACTTGAGATCAAGTTGCGAGATAATTATTCGAATAACTCGATCAATTTCGATATAGAATTTGAATAGATTCGTGAAAGATTAATTAAGAATAGTACGATCTTGATCGAGTCTAAACTCGACAACACTTGTTTAAAACTTCTAGTGAAACTCAAGCTTATAATTAGAAGAATTTCATAATATGTTATTATCACTAGTGTGATCGTTGAATCGAGTCGAACACTTTTTTCTTAACTCGATTTACTCTCTTGAGCCTCGTAGGGTTGGGCCAGAATTAAGGCGCGAACTCGATTCTAGAGTTGGGTTTCGTTGAGTTAATGCCAAGAACTTAAGCTAACTTCGTCGCGTTAGCATTCGCTTATCTTATCTTATCTTATCTATGCGCTAACTCGATTAAGTTGATGTAGAATTCAAGCTAGCCCAATTAGGCTAGTGTAGAGTCCACGCTAATTATATATGATTAGCGCGTCACGTGACGTCACGTGATTGGGTAAGTTAGATTAAACACTCGACGCACATTCTTCGTTCGTTTCATCTTGTTAAACTAGGAAATTTGCTTGATTCTAGAGTTAGGGTTGAGCGAGTTAACTCGATCGAGTTGAAACTCAACTCGACGATCACACTAATTATCACATTAAGTTTAACTAATTTGTACAAAATTAAGATCGTAAAGTTACGAACAAGTTTGTTGTTTTACAAACTTGACTCGACGCTATTTATTCGAGCAAAGATTATAAGAATCATAAGAATGAAATCTTCGAATACAATTTTGTTTTAAATAAGCATTGTTTCACGTATTATAATAATGATTAATATTAATCTTGTGCAAAGTATAACAAGCATCAAGTTAAGCGTTCGACAAAAAAATTTATAAAAAATGAAGATAACGAAGATTCGACTACATTTAATGATGCGTGTTGTTGCTTCTTTATTGTACTTTTATACTAATATTGTATAGCAATATTTAAGAAGATAAATATTGTTTGTAGAAACAAAAGAAACGATTTAAAACTAATAAATATAAACGAGATAAAGAGAAAAAGTAACACTAATTTGTACGAAAAGATTTACAAAATGCACAAGTCTATAACAAGACATTACAAAGAGCTCGCTAAAGATGCTTTAACAAATAGTAAGTAGTTCGATGCGAACGACATAAGTTAATGCAACAACGAACGATAGCATAAAGAGTGTTGAAATAATTAGATAGCTTGGCGACATTCAATAATATGCGCGAGATTAGTGTTGCTTTATAACTTCTTGAGTGTTTGTAGTGCGATCATGTTAATCGTCGCAATATTTAATGTGGATTTTCAAATTTCAATGTTCGGTTTTCGGTTTTCGGTTTTTCGAAAATTTTCTATTTTGACCTTAAGCAGGGTATCGGCCACCGTAGCCAAGGCTTCAATGAGATAATGATTGGACCTGGGAGCGATAATGGGATGGTGGGGTAATCGCCGGTGCCCCACTACAATTCGCCAAGCACAATGTTTAAGGACGATTCAACTTGATTCCGAAGGTATAAGAGAGTCGCTTTCCCACCATCAGGGAATTCCAGTTCCATTCACCCTCCAAAGTCTATTGCAATCACACCCGAACTCCCGACGACCATCATGACACAAACAATCACCCTCTACTCCCACGCCAGTGGCCCGAACCCATGGAAGGTTGCCATCATCCTCGAAGAACTCGGTCTTCCTTACAAGACCGAGTTCCTGGAGTTTGAGAACATGAAGAAGGCTCCCTATGAGTCCAAGAACCCCAATGGCCGGTGAGCTGCCGCTTTCACCATCTGAGTCGTCCTCACAACAGCTTACGTTTACCTTTAGTGCCCCTACGATCGAAGATCCCAACACTGGTATCACGCTCTGGGAGGTGAGCCACCGTGGCTCCCAAGACGTGAGACAAGCCGAAAGACTAACTTCATATCCCTAGTCTGGCGCCATCATACAATACCTGGTCGACCAGTACGACAAGAAGAACTCAATTAGCTTCTCCTCCTTCCCTGAAAAGTACCTTACCCAGCAGTACCTCCACTACCAAATGTCCGGTCAAGGCCCCTACTTTGGTCAAGCTGCTTGGTTCACCATGTTCCACCACGAGAAACTCCCCAGCGCCGTTGAACGCTATCAAAACGAGGCAAAGCGTGTCACTAAGGTCCTGGACTCGGTGTTGAAAAAGAACGGTGATGGTTATTTGGTTGGTGGGAAGTGCACGTACGCGGATTTGGCCTTCGTCACGTGGGCCTCCATGTTTCCGTATCTCAAATCTCAGGATTTCGACATCGAGAAGGAGACACCTCACTACGATGCTTGGCTGAAGAAGTTGCAGGAGAGGCCAGCGGTCAAGAAGGTGCTCGCGGAGAAGCAGGCCGCTAGCAAGCAGTAGGCTGAAATACCCTACACGCTGAGGTAGATGTGAGGCCAAAACCCATAGAGCGATGAGGTCTGCCACAGAGCCGTAAGGTCTGCCTCTCAATGACAGCAAGATTACGAGTTTCTTCTCTTGGTTTGCATTCCATCCACAATGCACCAACGAACGACTTTCAAGCTTCGATCAAGCGTTTCGATGCTTCCTTCTGCTTAAATTTTCGGGGGTTGCTGCGCACTGCCCAACGCTCAACGTTATTTCGAGTCTGTGTAGGTTTGGCTCTCTTTATCCCAATCTTCATAGCGCTTAAAGAACGTGGAATCATCTTAGCTCTAGTAACGGGGAACTAGGGGTTTCATGGAACGGTCTTCGTTTTTCCTTTGCAAAAAGTCGTTTTTTCATCCACCACCGGCAATTAGCCCTTAACACCGTAGGAATCTCCGACGAAGTCTTTCCCATAAATTATACAATATCTGTCACTGTTGTCTCGCGCATTGCAACTTCCTTTCCACAGCCAATCCCGTTCTCCGCAATCTCATCATGGCTCAAAAGACCCACCGTGCTGTTATCCATTCTTCCGTCGATACTCCGCTAGCTGTTCAGGACGTGCCTATCCCCATTCCTGGATCTGGGTCTGCAGTTGTCCGAATACTCGCAGTACCAATCCTTGCATACATGTCCGAGGTTCTGTCTGGCAAACGACCTTACCCTATGTCGCTCCCACTCACGCCTGGAACCAGTGCCGTTGGACGTGGTGAGTATTGGCTTTGTTAGGGATTCCATCAAGGGATATTCTCTAGATAATAATTAAGGCAACTAGCATGATATGTTGTAACAAGAATTTCCATTTCGCGATTTTGCCGTTGTGTCAGCCTCACACCCCTACGTGACACGTTTTCTTTCCGTCATAGCAGTCTCTTGTGTAACTTGCTCCTACAGTCGAAATCTAACGGCCGACAGTGACAGCCACCGGCCCCGACACCACTCTCTTGACACCCGGCACCCTCGTCCTATGCGATATATCTGTCTCCGCGCGCGATAATCGCTCCGCCCGCTTCCTCATGGGCCTGCATTCCGGCTCCCCCAAAACTCGCCCCCTGATGGATGGCGAATGGCGCCACTCGACCTGGGCTGAATACGTCAAATTTCCATTAGAAAATCACTACCCTCTGAACGAGGACCTGCTGTTGAAGAGACAAGGATACAGCATCTGTGATCTGTGCACGCTGCCTACATCACTGGTCCCTTTCGGAGGCCTGGACGAGATTGGTCTGAGGGCGGGTGAGACGATCGTCATTGCCCCTGTGAGTTGACTATGGCTTTCTTTCCGAATACTGGACGAAGGAAGGGCGTCGGCAACTGGAATTGCTCTACTCGCTTCCTTTCTGTATGTCATATATATCAATCGAGCTAATACGGATGATGAACTAGGCAACCGGCCAGTTCGGCGGCGCTGCCGTCGGAGTCGCCCTCGCCATGGGTGCTATTGTCATCGCCATGGGCCGAAACCGCGACACCCTCGCTCGACTAAACTCCACCTTCGGCTCTACCGGCCGTCTGACCACTGTTCCCATGACTGGCACCGTCGAAGGCGACACACCCGCCCTCCGTGTCGCGTCACTGGATGGCTTCTCTGCCCTTCTCGACATCTCGCCCCCAGCTGCAGCAGGGAACACCTATCTCCCTGCTGCGCTTTCGCTTCTAAAACATGGCGGCAGGGTCGCGCTGATGGGGGGTGTGAGTGGTGCAGTGAGTCTACCGTATGGTATCATTGTGCATAACGATTTGAATATTTGTGGGAAGTGGATGTATAGCCAGGAGCAGGCGAAAAGGTGCATACGGATGGCGGAGACGGGGCTTCTGGCATTGGGGGAAAGAGGTGGGGTGGTGACGAGGGGAGAGTATGGGCTTGAGGAGATCGAGGCGGCAGTGGAGAGGGCGGGGGCGGGGAGTGGGGTGGGGGCGCAGGTTGTGGTGGAGCCTCTAAAAGGAATGAGGAAGTGAGGAGGAAGAGGAAGCGTGATGTGGTCAGGTCATGGACATCTCTGACAGAGGATGCAATGGAGCGAGAATTGGTGAGGTCAACCGCGCACTACATAAGTGCCTAAGGTGTTGTTCGTAACGTTAACAAGTAATCTTGGAAGTGGCCTTCATCTCTTGTCATGGAGGTACATTATCCCATGCGCCCGGTGCAACTGGTCGCAGACCATCATGGCAAGGACCATGGTAGTTAGCGGAGTGATCGTTCGTCAAGGTCTTCTGCTTAGGTCGTTGTTTGTCGCTCAGCCCATGACCATAATGTCAATACGCCTTTCTTTACCAAACGACTCTGATCCTGACTCCTGATTTGCATCTTTCCGGCTCATTTGAGAATAGGACGATCCTTCTAAGATCCTGGACGAGTGTCGCGATACCCGGCACAAGCAGACGGGATGTTCGTCCGAAAGCGGCTAGCGTAATACAGAATACGAGTGGAGGTTAGCGCAGGGTCCAGACTCGGATAAGCTTCTGCTTGAACGCCCCTTGTTGTTGCACTTGTAACATGACTTTGTACCGCGTATCAAATGCTCAAGGGCGAGGAAGGTCTTGAGCATATCCCACGATCGAGAGCAACTAACGAGTGACCTATAAGTACATATCGAGTGGTATGTCCGGGGACAAGGATGACCGAACGCATTAGCTTCTCTCTATATCTAGTTCTCATTCCTTTGCTCTCTCCTCTTCTCTCCTTCATGCTTTAGCTTCATCTGCAATTTTTCTCAAGTATACTCAACAGCCATGGTTGCACTTCCCGTGGTTCGTGCCAGCAACACCGCGCTCGTACAATCCCACCCCCTCGTCGTCGTCTTCGTGGGCGGTACATCTGGCATTGGCGAGTACACTATTCGTGCTCTAGCAGCTACACATGGCGACCAGGGTAAAGGCTTGCGCATACATATCGTTGGTAGAAACGCCGCTGCTGCCAAGCAGACAATTGCGTACTGCAGAAGCGTATGCTCACGGGGACAATTCCTGTTCGTGAAAGCCAACGACCTATCGTTGCTCAAAGACGTCGATCGCGTTTGTGCTGAGATCGTACGGCTTGAAGAGAAAGAAACGGCGCCTAATGGAGGGAAGCCAAGCCTCGATCTGTTAGTGATGAGCCAGGCATATTTCCCATTGCTATTCCAGCCGCGAAAAGGTACGTATATAATACCATGTCTCCTTACCTCCCAAACGCCCCACCATGCTCATCCCCATCCCGACTTCGTGCATGACTGAACAACTGGCACAGAGACCCCCGAAGGCCTCGACACCAACCTCTCCCTCCTCTACTATTCTCGGATGCTCTTCGCCCACAACCTCCTCCCCCTCCTCCGCGCCTCCCCCCTCCCCACCGGCGCCCACATCATCTCCATCTACGCCGCCGGCAAAGAAGCCGCCTTCCATCCCCTCGAACTCTCCCTCCGCGACCCAAAACACTACAACATCTCCACCCTCCGCTCCCACGTCTGCTACATGAAGACCCTCTTCTTCGAAAACCTGGCCTCTCACCACAAGCTCAGCTGTGTGCATGTCTTTCCGGGCCTAGTCATGACGGAAGCGTTCAACGATAAGCATCTCCCGCGATGGTTTCGGATCCTTTGGTGGGTTGCCGGGCCTTTGGCGGGGTGGTTCGCGACGCCGCCGAGGGAGATTGGTGAGCGTGTGCTTTTTCTGGCTACGGAGCGGTATCCGGCGAAGGGAATAAGGGAAGGGGATGGAGGATCTGCTGGGGTTGCGAGGGCAAACGGGGAGGTGGGGAGTGGCGCGTATGCTGTGAATTGGGATGGGGAAACGGTGGCGAACGAGAAGGCGTATGAGAAGGCGAGGAAGGAAGGTTGGTATGAGAAGGTGTGGGAGCATACGATGAGTGCGTTTGGGGAGATTGAGGCGGGGAGGGTATTCGCTGGCTGAGTGTCCGCGGCTTGAGTGTAGGGATGCGTATCAGAGCTCAGGCAGTGTCAGAGTTCAGAGGCAGAGCGCGAGATTGACATGGTACCAGCATCCAAGGTACGAGACTCCAGCTTCCATCTCATTCATCCAGGTATCCATTCTACGAAACGGCCGTGTCATGTCATCTCAACGAGTCTGAGAAATGCCTTCCCAGGGATAACTCAAACAAGACAACTCTTACATCTCTCCCATGCTCGAGCAACTATAGCTGCTATTTACCCTCTCAATCAACCTGTGCGCTCCTTCTTGTCCTATTATCCCGTCCAAACCCTCCTTATGGCCTTATTCGCCGATTCAACGGTAACACTACACCTTAACGATTTGGGCATTGTCAGCAATAGAATGCTACTGGTCTCAGCAACGCGTTCACACCTCGTTCCGAGCGGCCGAAAAATTTACAAGCCCTGGATCCGCACCCTGCCACACGCTTTTCCCAATCAAGCAGCTCTCCCTTTCCGAGCAGCTCTCTCGTCTCCTCTGCCCATCTACCCTCGCACTCACCTCCCTCTCTCGCCCGAAAAGCTCACTCCATCGCCTATCTGGCAATGGCAATAAGCAACCACTCAACTGAATCTTCCAATATCCCGGCTGAGGCAAAGATGGCTGGAAATCCTGATGGCCGCTTCAGTAGCGCGCTATTTATATTTCCTTTTCCCAGGGCAATATGAGATTGATATTGTTCTTCTATATAAATGTTACTATCCACTCCTCGACGTTCGTGATTCTGGTTTTCAAATTTGTAGCAAGAGGATAGGAGGAGGGTGTTTCACTCGTAGCCGTCGTGGTCGGTGGCTTTTCGTACCATGGGTTTGGTAGTGTGACGAAGTGGTGGGATTTGCATGTTAACACTTCGTCGTCGTTCACGAGTTTTATATCGCGATGACCATTCTTCGTGGTGGTTATGGGATGCTGCTCCTGCAGGTACGCTAGTGGGTAGGAATAGATGTATGTTTATGTAGGTGGAAGCATACGATGCTATTATGTACCGAGCATTCGAACGATCCAACGAAGCCACCCAGGCCAGCGCCATAAATACTGATGGAGGATATATACCCAAGGACCTAATCACCTCCCTTATCCTGACATACCTACACTTCCTTCTTGACCAATTCGCCCTCCTCCCCTGTCCCATTGCTCACACCCGCGCCCACACCACCCACCCTTCCCTGCCTCCGTATATACCGCCCCAGACTCTCACAAAGCCGATCAAGCACCCACTCGCTCTCGCTCTGCTCCGCCATCATGGGGCTCTTCTCCCCAATCCAATCCCACTCCACCAAGCCCTCATCCTCCTCCTCCGCCTCCATCTCTTCAGGATTGAACCGACTGAAGCGTATCAGCCGCGTATACTCCACCCACTCCTCATAGCTATACCTCCTCTGCGGCTGCGCCCTCAAATCGCCCGCCGTGCGCCTGATCGCCAGCGCGAGCCTACGCGCAAGGAGATGCTCGTCCTCCTGCGCGGCGGCGAGGGCTTCCAGGGTGTGCGGCTTGGGGGGCAACCCCTCCGCTGCTTCTTCTTCGGCGGCATCAGTGGGTCCGGTGCGGAAGCCGTGGGCGAGGCGCGCTTTTTCGGCTTTCTGGTCGGCGTGCTGCTGCAGCCAGTGCAGCAGCGTGGGGTGGCGCTCGATGAAGGCGCGGTAGAGGCCCGCTTTGGGAAGGACGGTCCAGTCGGCGAGGGTGAAGGTGCCGCGCTTGAAGGAGGCGACGACGGTGTCGCCCATGTCGGAGATGAGGATCGTCATGGTGGGGACGGCGACGAGGGACCAGACGATGAAGAAGGGCTTGCCGGCGTTGGAGGTGGGGGATAGGTCGCCGTAGCCGACGGTCGTGAGGGACACGTAGCAGAAGTAGAGGGATTGGAAGTAGGTGAAATTTTGGGTTTGGGCTTCGGCGCGCCAGAACCCGACGGCGCCGACGCACCAGAGGAGGCCGAAGGCGAGGACTGAGTTTTCGGGAGTTAGCATGTCTTTTTGCAGTCAAGGTCGCAAGCTTGAGGCGTGTTTTACGAGTAGATGCTGGTTATACGTCTCTCGAGGGTCTTTGAGGTGCTCAGGTGGGGATATCAGATGCCAGCGGAATGTAGCTTACCGGACATGCTGAGGGCATACCACTTCTTGAAGTGCGCGGTGCCGCGTTGAATGTCGCGCATGGCCGTGAAGCGATCTTTCTCTTCGTATAGAAGGACGAGTTTGGGTTTTCTGGTTCTTACACGATTTATCTGGTGGCGTGTTGCTGCCATAGGGGCTTTTCTGAAGGTGGGGCTGGGTTTGGGGCCGAAACTTGGGACGACGTCGGGGTGGAACCCAAGAGCGGTGCTGCGTTCTCTGTGCATGTCGAAGGGGCGGGAGATACTCTGTCGTAGACGAGCTACTGATGGCCGTCGGTTCGCCTCAACGTCGAGGATGGAAACGGAGCGTTCGATGGTGTTGACTCGTCGCTTCTCTACGTGGTGTCGGATGATGTTGTCGTGGCCTAGCTCCTTTGCGAATCTGTGGATACTGGTCACCATCAGACCGAGAATGATGATACCGCCAACTGTAAACGGAAAGACCAGCCCTCTCGAAATGTCGTTCGTCGGGTGAATGTCACCAAACCCGATAGTGAGGATGGTAACGTCGCAGAAGTACAATGCATCGACAAACGCCCAGCCTTCGACCTTTGCGAATACACCTCCGCCTCCGGCAAGCCAGATGAAGAACATCATTGTTTGCAGTATCAGATTTCGTTGCTCCTCTGTGAGTTCGAAATGCTGTCGGTAGTGACCGAAGAAATATCCTTGCATGTTTACCATGAGCATCATCGAAGCTAGGAGATAAAGGACTGTAGCGATGATCGCGTGCCAGAAACCCTGCGACCAAACCTGGTCTGGGCCACGAAGACCTCGGAATTTGTGCATAGATATAATAGTGCCTATAAGCTGATGAAGGAATTCATTAGTTAGGAGCTTTTGGAAGAGTCTTTACAAGCCCGTTGCAAATTTTGAGAACAGCGTGAACTAAACAGAGATCATGAAGCTATGTTGTGTGTATAAAGAAGACAGACAATCAGTAATGGAAGAAAGACAAGATTATGTTGCCCACGCATGAGACCGTTGGGCCGTTGAACCGAGAACTTGGAGAGCAAAATTTTCATAGCCAATGCTAGCCTTGCGGAAGATAAAGATATGTATGAAGGAACGATTCAACTTACAATACCAGTTGCAAAATACCAGAGAATAATCGTCATAGGAAGAGCTATTATATACCGCACACGTCTTGTAAAGTTGAACAGGAGAAAAATGTTTCCAATGAAGCCACAGACCAAAGAGGCCGCATTCAGCGCAATGCACCACCTCGGGTCCCGTATAGGATGCTTGGTGGAATACGAATCTTGACCAGGATAATCCGGATCATAATGATTCCTCCACGAGGTTATCAGCGCCGCGATGGACAGGACGTTCGCCAATGGACCCATGGTCGCTGCAAGCAGCGGTATCGCGGTGGAGGCGAACCACCAATCCTGAGCCTCTTCATCGTCGTCTGGCCTGAGTCGGAACTTCCAAAGCTCTTTCGTCTGCGTGGGTGTGCGCGCCACCGCCTCGGTCTTATCGACTCCACTGGACTGGGGCGGCGACTGATCGGAAGAGCTGGACACGGAGGCGCTCATTTTCATCTTGTCGTCGTCTCGAACGCTGCTGACTCATACTTAGGTACGACACCACTGCGATTGAGTGACAGTAGATGTTGGCTTGCGCCAGCGAAGTCGGAGGATGCTGGAGTGAAAATGATATGTATGAGGGCTTGCAAACGAGTTGGAAAGATTGAAGGGACGAAGGATAGGCAGAACTGGGTGTGTGTCTTTTGTTCCTGAGATCCGCTCAAGTCGTAGTGGAATACGGTCAAGGTGATTCGCCCGGTTTGTGTTTCCTCCAGAGGATGAGATATATCCAAGATAGCGGGGATGAGTGGGGGAACTTGCTTTTCCGATCCGTCTGCACATAAGGCCAGCCTCGGCCAGCGGGAAGATCTCACGCTAAAGGAGGAACCTCGGCTATCGGCCTTGGCGGCTTTTGGACATTGTTCAACTGGTTTCACGCTATTGCAAACTACCTTAGAGAACTTCTTTCACCGATGATGGTCAGACGAAGGTTTTTTGGCCACATTGTCTTGTCGAACAGAGTCCAACATGCGTTTCTAATATTGCGCTTTCTATGTGCTATGTCTCTGTCCACCTCCTGGATTCTGGGCTGTATGATGATACAGTACGATCCAATCACTAATTGGGAAATCGAGGGACACTGCGAACCTGAGCGTCTAAGCCAACCCGGTGGCAGATCCGAAGAACAGTTTCACAGGTTACGCAGGTTGATAGCTTGGATGGTCATGTTCGTTCAGGTACAAGAGTCACGCAACGCTTTTCTTCTAAGCTTCCATGTTCATCAACCGCGATACAAAATGCGAGAATCAGCCAGTTGTCTTCCAAGCGAGCAGTCAGACTCCTATCTATTGTGGCTGTATCATATATATGCCAAGCTTTGTGTGTGTGCTTCTTACGCCACCTTTCCCAGTTGAGCGCCATGCAGGTCGGATGCCCCGCTTGTTCCAACGTAAGTCGATTGCTGCTTTCAGACCTCTCTTCTTAATCTCATATGAACCTGTTTCATTGAGGAGCAATCACTAATACCAGGGACTAAGTGTCAAGGCAATCCTATTCTCCCCCATACAGCAACGTGTGTATCTCGGTCTGAGTAAGAGGCTAGATTGGGCCCAGAATGGCGGAACCCTCAAAATCTGAGGCCAGGGCCGTTGACGGACAGTTCTGGTCTGATCTCGGCATGAAGTATGAGGAAGCTTATGGTCAAGACGACGCCCTCGTCATGGTCGTCCAGAAATGGCTCAGCCTACTTCCCCCGGCAGCGAGTGTCCTCGAATGCGGCTGTGGCACTGGAAAACCGATCGCTCGGACCATCGCAGACGGTGGATATCGCTATCATGGCATTGATCTCGCATCTGGCATGGTTGCGCTATGCCAAAGGCAGGTACCTGAGGGGTCTTACGAAGTAGTGAATATGCTCGATTATGTGCCAAAGATCGAATATGATGGCGCGGTTGCCAGTCTCTCGCATTTTGAGCTTTCTCCGCAGGAGCATGTTGAGATGGCACGCAAATGGTTCGAATGGCTTAGGCCAGGAGGTTTCATGTTGCTCTCTACAATTGATGGAGAGGATTGGTACGGGGCGAAGTCATTTGATCCCGAGACGGGGTCTGCCAGCGGCATGGAGAACGTTTTCCTGGGCAACAAAATAATCATCACCATGTTCACCCAGAAAGGCTGGAGAAAGCTCCTGGAAGATGCAGGTTTTGATGTAGTCTATATAGAGACCGACCTGTTCAAGCCGAAAGCCAAGGACGCCCCTGAAGAACCTCGATACTACATCATTGCAAAGAAACCTGCTACTGCTTGAGATCTTGGAAATAGGTATGCTTGCGATTAGTTCAAAGGAGGCACTGCCACCGCGGTAGCTAGGCGCATTGCAAACATGAGCAGACACTTCGGCAGCACTTTCAGACCGAGCCTTTATGCTGAAAGCTATTCGATGCGCGGGCAAAGATGAGCCTTCTTTCCTTGGCCGGCCCCTGCTTTGAGCAAAGTACCGGCAAAGTGTCCTACCAGTGCATGGGGATGCGGGAATCTCTTTGCCACATCCAGTCATGGCAATAATCCATGGCTCTGGACAACCTTGTACGTAATTGATACCGCTGGCACACTTCTCATCCCCCAATTGGGCCAAATATTGCTGCGAAATCCCTGACCGCTTTTGTGTTGTTGCACAGGCACTGGATCCCCGCAGTGACTTTTGCACGGACCCGCTATTCCTTGCGCTGGCTGGTTGCGTATCCGGAGGCTGGTCCAAATGGCACCGCTTTCCTCGGTATCGTCTCGACGGTGTACTAGCGGACTAACGGTTCCACTCTTACGCTGTTGGCCATCCTGGTTGACTAAGTCATCGCTTTTCCATCAATACAATCCTAATAGGGTGCCTAGAATTGGCGTACCATGTCCCACCAGCTCAGGGATAGGTGCTTCAATATCGGCAAAGAGGCTACCAGCCTCACCAGGAAGCACATCCGTTGTTACCCGTCAAGGGCAAGTACAGATTCTGAGATGAAGCTCTTTGACATTCATAAGGCTCGCTGCTTCTACTCCGTACTTATATGCGATTAATCGGCGGTGAGGGCTGTCCAGCTGGCATCCAATGTCATAACGAGCCAGCAGCGGGTAAGGGTGGGTGCACGTAAACGGTGGGTTTGTCCTTTAAAGCTCATTAGATTTCGCTTCCGGCCGGCTGTAGTATCCCGTGGCTTTCGGGACGTCGCTCTCCGGAAAGCCTACGTCAAGCAGCGGACTGCGCATCGATCATCCCAAATCTTTCTAAGTGGGTTTCATAGTTTGCAAATCAGCGTAATCCTGTTTATATAAAGGACTTCGTTATCTATTTACCTTCGATGTCCGATGTCATCTTCAGTTCGGCCACTCAGCGGGTGGTATGGAATGGCCAAGTGGGCGGGATCGTGGTAGGGTTGATGTAATGCTTTCGTTGTTGCAGGCTGTGCTACATTGAGCTGACGATCCCGTCGCCTGAGGGTTGTAGAGATAGCTTCGATGTCTAGGAGCTCCGTCGACTCAACAAATCCCCACCAACGGTCGAGATCTCAAATCTCGACACCCTTTCCGTGCCAGCTAGCCACCATGTGGGATTCCTTCATTATCTACCTCGACAATACTGAAGTCATTCGGTCCAGCACTCTTTCCACAAGAGCGTTGTTCTTTGTTCTCATAATTTGGGGCCGAAGCCGAGATTTCGGGAAAGGTCCTCTGTCGTAGAACAAAGTTAATTTCCTGACGAAGACAGCCGATCAGCGATGGCCAGCCAAGGGATTGCCACACTGTGTATATATATTCATCATTTACCCCCACCCAAATACACTTCGACACTTCGAAGCTTCGACACTTCGACGTTCGACACTTCGGATCCGTCGACACTTCGGATCCCTATAAAAGCCTAGAAGATACTGGACATTCGCTCACGTTTATTCTTAGTGACGCACCAGCTGAGCGGCTTAAAACCTTCGTCAACGACCGTGAAACCGGAAACCCTGAAACGATTTGTTGAGTAGCCAGAGAAAGTATGGACCATGACCATGAGAGAACTGAAGAAGGCGACCATACGTCCAGACTTCAAGAAGACGACGACAACAGAATCCTAGAAGTGTTGGCAGACGAGGAGGTCGGGGCTGCTTGGGGCTCTCAGTTTGCTTACGCACCTAGCGTTTGGGTCGATCCAAGGAAAGCCCTCCTCTCCTGGGTATCTCCACTGCCCGACCCTGGCGACATCCCAGAAAATGGAGAAGCTACAGTACAAGGCCCGGCATTTCTTTTCCTCACCGCGTTCCTCTCCAGCATTCGCAAGGTTGACATCCCTTTTCCCCAACGCTATGGCCTGGCCAGGTTCCTTCTCAGCTGTGCCGAGAGAGCCTGTTACGCGTGGGTGCATCGATGGCATCCATTGCATTTGGATTTACTCAGCATATGGAAAGCGGATGACCTTGAGCTGGGCCCGTGGATACTGCTCGTCAAGCACCTGAGCAATCGCGGCCAGCTGACACACCCCCCTGAAGCCAGCGCCACCAGGAAATACTGGTGTAGTGACTCCCTTGAGGAGATCCGACACATTGCCGTTCATCGTCTGGAATACGACACACGGGTCATTCGTTGTGTCGTGAATCTGGCGGTGAATACCAACGATAGGCAGCTTGCCAGCGACATCGAACAAGTGCTGAAGTCTCTGTACATTGAAGAATGCGATCGTGTATTATACCACCTGGATTGGCTATTCCAAGAGAACCCCCAAAATCAACCCAAACCGTTGCCCGAAGACGCTAAAGTAGCTCTTGATAAGACATTGGGTCTTTTACCTACAACACTAAGCACGCCTCAAAATACTAGGAAGACTAGAGTGCATACTAAACAATGTATGCTTCAATTACACTGTCGCCCGAAACGACCATTCCGGCCGATGGTTCAGCTACGCTGTCGTCCGAAACCAGCTTTGGAAGCGCAGGCAATTAACCGAACCTTTCGAGGGAGAGTTGGATAACTGGAGATGTCGTCCGTACTTCTACACTGGCGAGTTTGCCTCTGAGTTCGAGACTTGCGTCCGTGTCCGGAATAGGTTGGAGCACAAATGGGGGTTTTATACAAATCTGGAATGGCTGGCAGACTTTCTCACGGACTCCAAGAGGTTTGCCGCAGTACTGGAAGATTCTGAGGCAGTCGAAGCAATTGAAGAGTTGAAGAATTTTGCTTTTCCGTCTATAGAGGCGCAATTCGCCGCCAGAGCCATGGCCTTCTCCGAACGCTCCGAGAGTGAGCTAGAGGAGCTGGTGACGCACCGGAGTTGTTGGTATACGTGGATGATTGATTGAGAATTGGGGCGGACCGACTACGAGAAGGTGATTGCGAGACGCTATAAGGAGACATGGCGATGGTATGAGGCAGCGGCTGATCGGAAGCGGGACAAGTGAGTGGTCGAGTACTTTATAATCATAGCAAAGCAACCCACAAGGAAGGCGGAGCAATGACCACCTCGCCCGCCAGGAACGTTAGCTCTCCAGCTCATACCTATGCTCAATGCTCAGAGGCGGCTGCGACTGCGACTGCTCTAAATCTAATAGGTGGCTTCACTGAAGACCCGTCCCGTAGCCTTTAGAAAGAACATCCCCAGGACTTCATATCCGAAGAGGATCGCTCGGTTTACCTTAATGCCCGTATGTTGAACCTTCTGGGTGAGGATCGATACCCTCATGGTATCCGCGAAGCAGGTGCTCCAGGTTGTACAGGCCGTCCTGTACAATATGTCCTAGGACGCCGATGCCAGTTGCGCAAGTGTACATGCCGGGTTCGACGGATAAAAGCAGGGCACTCCACATCAAAAACAGAGTAAAGAACGTCCCGTCGCACCAGGCGGAGGACTTACTCGTCCACAACATCAGGGTAATAGCTTGTGCCTATGAAGCTCTCGTCCTAAGATAATTTCACCTCATTTCGAAAAGTTGGTTGTTCCGCACCGATAGGATGGGGTTACCAACGATGGCGGCGGAGGAGACAGAGAACAATGAACAGGTAAATGTATTCCACGCCTCTTTTGTTCTTCTCGAATCGACATCGCTGATTTCGACATTCTAGGCTCCAGTGTCATTGAATCCAGCATAGCAAACTTCAACGCTTTCGCCCTCTACACTGTCAACAAATGGACCATTGGACGGAGACCCCTATGATCGGACCGTTGGTCAAGTTCAATTCGTAGTTTGCGATAGGGAACCGCCTCTCAACAGCTGAGGCTATGAATTGGATCCTGAATGGAGAGGCCAGCACGAAGAGCAGATTCATGAGCGACTCGAAACATTGTAAGCAAATCAAAGCAAGCTCGAAGCACGCAATCGAAGTTTAAGCGAGCAGGGCGATAATTTGGAGGTTGTTCGAAGTCGCGTTGCGAAGAACCTTTTCACTACGAAAGGCTCGGTCTGGACTACAGCTCGTATCAGACCAGAGCTTAAGGCAAAGCGATTAAGCCAGATACGAACTCATCCTATACCCACAACAAAGCAAACCACAGCTGCAGTAGCCCCAGCCTACAATGGCTCCAGACAACCACACCGCAATCGCAACGACCCGAACCCTCATCCGCGACACCACCGATATATATATAGCTACTGCTTGTTGAATGCTATGATAAAAATGTACAAACATGTGTTTGGGCGGTATCGGCTGCCTCAATTGTCACAGAAGGACTGCTGCGAAGCCAACACAAAACACTCCAAAGCCCCAAAACAGGCCGTCGCCAAAGGCCGAAGGAAGCGCCAAAGGAAGCGCCAAAGGCAGCGCCAACGGCGACGAAGCAGCAGTCTTGAAGGAAGGCCACAAGGACAACTTCGCAAAAGCGCGAAGCAATGAGAAAGGAAGAGGGGAGCGGGTTGATCACATACTAAATAGTATGTGATTGACCCAGCCACACCCCTTAATCTCCGCATTCTTGGCACTAGCCCGCCTGTCTTGCAGGCCTCTTACAAGTGATACCTCAACATTTTCCGCGACCAATCTCACTGCGAATACTGCATTGCAGGCCGAGCACCCACCCCAGTCCCTATCAACAAGCCTCTCATCGACAGTCATAACGCTGGCTTCCATGAACCTGCTTTGCTAGGGAGCGCTTTAGGAAACGCTGGCTTCGATGCCAGTCTCTTCGATGGGGGTGGTGGAAGTGGCGCATTGCACGACGAAGGTCTTGGGTGCGACAAAGCTGTTCAAGGTAAGATGTTGCATCATCTACTGCCTCCACGAAGGATCCGCTTTGCCGCTTCGAGGAACTTCTCAACGAGTCTATGACCGATGGCGAGCGCTCGGCTTATCTTCGATCGCGCATATGGACAATCCTGGACGAGCTCAACTTTACCCTTAGATTTATGGAGCAAAATCTTGAGCGCTTGAGATCTATGGCAAGCTTCTGCGAATTACGATACTTTATTCTTACCTTCCAGTAAACTTTCGCAGTCGGAGCAAATGCCTAGTACGTCATGTCAGCAGAATGACTCGATCGATTCCGCAGCACGGACAACCAAACGCAAGGGAAGTGAAGTCAAAGAGTCATCAAAGAAGACCAGGAAATAAGAGCTTCTTGAACAACAGTGAAGATGCTTTGGGTGAGTCGGATATGCAGATTTGGTAGCTTTGGTGCCTTGGACGCTTAGGGGTTTGCAAGATAGGATTTCGGTAAGCGTCTCGGGATGATAGAGGTGTCTTCCCTATCATCACAAGACTTCGAACAGATATAGGCAGCTTGTAGATGCAGTGAAGGCCGCGTGCTATGTACTTTGGATGAGGCCACCATCTCGAATCAGGCTTAGCATCGGAAGTAGACTCGTATATTCGGCATTGGCAACCCTACGAGAGGGTTACACTTCCTTACGATCTATGATATGATCACGATCGCTACGAGCTTGTTCGTCGCTCAGATAGTCCTGATAGTAGCTTGTTCCGGAAATATAGCGGCGCGCTTTAGCTAGAAGTCTATAGATACACCCCACACACACAAACTTTTCTCCATCTCTGCACCCTTTACCAAACGCCAGGTATTCTCCCCTCCTCTCACACTCACTCATATACATAATAGTCTTAACCTCTCCAACGACCTATGGTCAACTCATCACCCCATCAATGTGGTATGCAGAAACCGTAAGCCGTGAGGTCGTAGAGGGCTTATAACCCTGAAATTAGTCTAGTGTCAGTGGTGAGATGCATGGCCGTGGGATGAACTCGATCCGTCGAGGTTCATTGCACTCATAAATCGCTTTCATTCACATAGTCGTCCACTAGATGTCAATCTAGCCTGTGGATACGCCGCTGGGTGTATGCGAGGCGAGCGGTTATCAAAGGCTACCAGGGAGCCAGCTACGGTGAGAAGGACTTGGTGAAGCTTTAAGTAGGCATTGAGCTTTCCTTTTCTCAGTGACCCATATCGATCGTATACCCTCCCAAGAATTATCTCGTGCAGAACCAGCGGCTTGGTTTACATAAGGTGTCATATGAGCATCTCTTTCGTCCCCTCGTTACAGCTGCTTACGCTCAAAGGTCTAATCCTTCCCCGTATCCTCCTTCAGCCCCACAATCCGATTCAAGATCACATCCCCCTCCGTACTCTCCCGATCCACGCAGAAATACGCAACCCGCATCCCCTGGAACCTTATCGTCTCCGGCCGCGCCTCCTTTTCACCGCCATCCTTCTCCCCATCTTCTTCCCCTTCGTTCCCCTTCAACCCCTTCTCCCCCTTTCCCCCACTTCTCTCACCCGCCCCAAAATCCTTCTCACCCGCCTCAGCAGGCCACGGCGCGCGCCGCCTAATCTCCTCGAAGCCGGTCTCTAGCAGGGCGTCGGTGTAGATCTGCTCCGATTCCGGGTTTATATCTGCGAGGAAGCCGGCGGGGTGGGCAGCCGGGTTTGCGGATTTGAAGAGCGGGTTGAAGGCGCGGACGGTGGCGTGGATGGGGGAGTTGTGGGTGGGGGAGTGGGCGACCCAGTGGATGAAGCTTGAGGTGGGGAGGGGGGGTTAGTGTGGTGGCTTTGGGGGATGGGGGAGGGGAGCGAGAGGGGTTGAAGGGATGGATTTGGAGGGGAGAGGGCTTGGGAGGATTGGGAAGGGTGGATTGAGCGAGTAGGTGGATCAGGGGTGCGGTCATACCTTTTGGTTTTCTTGGGTGGAGCGCCGTCTACTGGCTTCTCGAATTTCGCATGCACTACAGTGACTGCGCCTGTAGTAGGGTCTTTTTCGAAAGAGGTGGCTGTGATGGGGAAGGGGGCTTTGAGGAGGCCGACGGTCTTTCCGGGTGCGAGGCGGAAGTAGTCGTCGGAGTCTACTTCGCGGAAGTCGCTGCGCTCGATGTAGACTTTTCTTGTGAAGGGGATGGAGTGTGTCTATTGACGATAGTGATTAGCTCGCACGGCCTTGTCAGAGGAAGAGCAGTCGCTGTCTTGGGGAAGCGAAAAGGTGAAAAGACGTACTCCATACACAGGATCCTTGGAAAAGGGTACGTCGACCATTTCAAGGTAATCGTCAGGCAAGTCATCGATAATTACAGTAAGCGGCTCGAGCACAAGCATGAGTCGTGGTACCGTAAGCTCGAGATATTGCCGAACTGATGTCTCAAATCGCTTTAGCTCGATATTACTGGTCGCTTTCGTCACGCCTAGCTCGTTGACGAAGGAGAGGATCGCCCCAGGAGGGACACCGCGGCGTCGGAGTGCGATTAGAGTATACAATCGAGGATCGTCCCACGCACGTACATGCTTGTTATTGACGAGCTCGATGATCTTGCGTTTCGAGAGTACGGTACCGCTAACATTGAGCCGTCCATATCTAGCGTTAAATGTCAAATGTCATCCATTGAAGAGATCACCGAGCTGAAAAGTTCTCACTGACTCTCTCTGCATTGGTTTATACACCTCCAGCTCGTCACAAAGCCACTCGTATGAGACTCTCGAGAGCTCAAATTCTGTAGTGCACAGAGAATGAGTGATCCCCTCGAAGCTATCGCACAGACAATGCGTGAAGTCATATGTCGGGTACATCCTCCACTTGTCCCCAGTACGATGATGTGTTCGATGGTCTTTCTCTGGTATGCGATATGCGAACAAGTCCCACATCTGCGGATTGCCGTCCTCCAGATTTTGCTTCATTCGCAGAGCTGCTTCGCCTGCCTCATATTTGCCGTCCCGCATAGCTCGAAATTCAGCGAGGCTTTCGGCGATTGGTCGGTCGCGATGCGGACATGCATATCGAGGTTTCCCTTCGCCTTCTCCTCCGCCGCGCTGAGCTATGATCTCGGGTTCTGCGGTGCATCAGCCTCTGTATTCTTGCTTGACGCCCCAGATTGAGACATACTAGTGCAATGGCAAACGTATGCTCTATCCTTCTCAACCAAAGCTTCAGCTAATGCGTACAAGCGGTCGAAGTTATCGCTAGAGTATGTGATGCGCTTGGGTTCAAATCCAAGCCACCTGACCATCTCTTCAATTGCGACAAAATATTGCTGCTCCTCGCCCTTCGGGTTCGTGTCGTCGAATCGTAGGTAACATTCGCCGCCATGGTATTTCGCGAAACCAAAATTGATCGCTATAGCTTTGCTATGACCTATGTGAAGGAAACCATTGGGTTCTGGAGGGAACTGTAAGCGAGTCAGAGAAGCATTTCATATTCTTGACGGGGCGTTGAGCGTACCCGCGTGATTATCTTTTCCCTACCTTCGTAACCTTTGGGCCTCTCTTGATAGACATCTGCCAAAAATCCGACCTTGAACATCGACTCCGGGTCCTCGGGAACAGCTTTGGGCGCCGGTGGACGCTTGGGCTTTGGTGGGGTTGGGCCTTTTGGTTGCTTTGGAGGCTTCTCTTTCTTGGCTTTAGGGGCTTTAGCTCGTTCAGGAAGATGTTGAGTCTCCATCGTTGCGTCAATGGTCTTGTCAGCAGAAGTAGTCTTGAACAATCAGTAATGGTTGTTGGTCCTCTTTTACCATCAACTGGACCCCTGCTCGCGATTGAGGGAGCCGCACGGCTGGCGGGCCGTCAAGGCACCGGACTTAACAATGCCAAGACTCGGAGCTAAGCCAAAGCCAGAACAAAAGTTGCTACGATTTCGACAACGGCATAGTCCCCATTTGAATGAGTGTATACCCGGATCTGATCGAGCGACAATTATAAAATGCATAGACTGTGACATGAATGTCGCGGTCTATCACACGCACAAGTATTGGGACGCTGCACCCCTAATGAGAAGTACCCTTGACGCCTGTACAGATTTCAAGCGACGCCACCCTACTATCAATCGCATTAGGAGTCGAACACCCGAGTGCAGTAAAGCCGCACAACCTAGATTAATGTGACATGGCGGTTTAAAGGCCAACCGGTCCCGGTCTCACATAGCAACCTACCGTCAGAAGCTTCTCTGGTTTTCAAATGTTAGATACTGCCGACGAATCGTATGGACCTCCGACAGAATTCGGAGCCAGTCAAGTTCTCTAATTACAAGGTAGTATAGTATATGAAAGTAGCAGGGGTACTCCAAATGCGACTGTATGAAAAGAAAGAAATGTTGCATTTGTACAATAGAATGCTCGCTAAATGTCTGGACAAAAATTCCTGTTCCATACTCATAAAGTCTTGCCTGCATGACTTCATTGTGCATGTTAAAGCTTCAGATATTCTTCAATCTCTCAAAACCCTCGCGCAAGACTTTGACCGAAACGCCTAGGGATTTGCGCCAGCGCTGCGATTGGCGGTAGGACACAGGCCGTTGGGAGCGAGGGCCTCGTACGGATTCGGATGGCACCGAAGAGGCTACGCCAGATGGATCAGCGACCTGAGACTTGACCTGGAGTTCGGACGGTTGACCATAGAGAATACGTGAGGGTCGATTCCGCCGGTGGCCCTTTGGGAGCTGTTCCCATACTTGCTTGAGGGCTGCTGCAGAGTCGGGTAATCTATGTGAAGTAGACTGATCATGAGTCGTAATTGTGGATGGTGTGTTCTGGTGAATTACGGGAAGGTGTTTCTCTGACAGGCGACGACGTTTTCTGCGCCTTGTGCCTCCATCGAGCTGTGGTGATGGTTGCAAAGAGTGTTCCCTCAAGGAACCCGCGACCGGCACTAGAGTGTGTTGGATTGCATGCTTTCTTTAGGAACATTCAAGCCCAGCGATGCGTCGGCCATATCCATGTCGCAGTCTGATTCTGCCAAGGCCTCCTCTAAGGATGAGTGCGAAGGTGTGGTGACCTGCCCCAAGTAGCCACCTTGCGCTTGTGTTAAGCCGCTGGAACTAGATACGAGGTGGTCTTGACTGGCCTGCGAATCTTTGCCTTCAGCTCTGATTCCGTCCACAGCAGCCCCTTCGATGTCGCGACCATGTCGCGCTTTGGTAGCTATGTAATTGTTGGCTACTATAATCTGATCACGAAGTTGTGCCTCCTTTTCATAGAGCTCGGCGAGCTCTTCCTTCCACCGTGGTAGATTCTGTATGGCCCGGTTTTCTAGGGACCATTGGTCGCCTTTGGATAGAAACGACGTAACTCTAGGAAGAGGGAGCACCAACGCCAAATCTGCTGTCGCCTTCATCGGAGTATCATTATGAGTGAGGGTGATATCGCAGCTTGAATATGACGTAGTTCCGAAACCGAGCATCGATCTATCTGGCGTCTGTGCTGTGGTATTGGCTTTCCTTGAATGGCATTGGTTAAGTGTCTCCAGGAATGTTTGCTGTTGACTAGGGTGAACATTTAGTACGCCACAGAGTACCAAGAGGTTCAGACTGACTTACGTATAGATCGCAGGTGTTCGGTCGGCTCGGATCTGTGGTACGATGGACGAGCTGAGATATAATCCGTCGCAGAGCGGTAGTACGGCACCGCATCCGTCCCGGAATTTCTCGGAATCCAGTCCCATGCCTAGGTGGTTTAACTGAGACAAGGCCGTTCCTGTTTCGGAGAAGAGGCCACAGAAAGTAGGGAACTGAGAGTAGTCAGCTCTGGGACGAGGTAAAATGAACATTCCGCACACCTTGTGGCACCAGGCACCTTCGCTAAGGGCAAAAGTTCGGATAGATTCGTGAATCAGGCCCAAACAATACGCTAGCGTAGATATTCTCTCGCGAAAATACTTCGATGTCCTCGGAAGTATAAGGCATTCTCCTAGCGCATTGAAGACTTCTATAAAGGCAGTGCCGGCTTCGTGACTGACGTGCCGAATAAAAGCCAAAAGAGCATACGGGGCACAACACTCTTCCCATAGCAATACATCGAGGGTGCACGAGCCAGGCTTGCCTAGCAGCCTCAAGCACGCAATAAAGCGTCGACAGTGTTTCTACACCATGATGTCAACACCCAATATCCTAAATATGCAAGCTACGTACCTCCAAATCAGCGAAGCACTCGTGTTTCGCCATTGCGCTCTTCGATGGAAGACCGGATAGACTCGGGAGAATAGTATCGAGGAGCCGACCAAGGTCTGGCATCATACTTCTATCCCATGGACTCCTGAGTCCCCGCATGTCGAGCGCGTAATCCATTATCGCTCTGGTATATGGTGGACGATTTGGGCAAGAAGAACCGACCAGGTACATCTGCAGATTCATCTCAGAGGCGGATGGCTCACATGGTAAGGCCATTGATGTCAGCACATGCCCTAACCACGAATCTGGCAGATGGATAAGCAACGACATCATTGTGTCAATCAATAGATCATACCACTGTTGAGCAGAGAAGGCGTCTGAATCGGCCCTGTGCAATAACCTGTCTGAACCGAACAAGCATTGCAGGTAGTGGCATCACTTTCCGGTTTGCACTGAGCGCTTTAGTCAGCAGTAGCTACGCTGGGGCAGGGTACGATCATACCCGCCTATGCCTCATGTAACACCGTATGCAGGATTTAGGCTTGTTATCCTTCGGATTACCCGTTGGGTCATACAGGATAAAGGACGCCTTTGTCGGTTCCGCACCTCTGTGTAGTGACGTTGCAGATTGTGTTCGAGACAACCAAGCGCTATCAACCTCGACGCTGTTAAAGGACAGCGGTGTTGTTGCGAGAGAAGTTTGGTATCCCTATGGAAGAGACCAACCGTCAGTTCATGCCCGATACAACCCCGAATCGGTGCAATGGTCCACGGCTACCAAAGCTTTCTCGCAGTCTGGCTAAAAGCAGGGTGGTATGTATCACAAACAAATATAGCGATCGCTTCATGCTGCGAGGACTCACTTCAGTGGATTGTAGTCCTGCAGACCAGAGCGGGTCAAAATGGGTCGCACCAGCATCGGACCCCGTAAGCGGATACTCGACCCATTGTTCAGTGCTGGTTAGTGGTATTGGTGGAGGAGCACAAAATGAGACCAATTGTATTCCACAGGCTTGACAAAATGGGCCTAATGCTGTAGGAATCGCTCACAACCAGTACAGCCACAATATAGAGACATGGGTCGCTTGCCGAACGTGACGAGAGAATGGAGGACGAATATCTCCCGAGCAAGTATGACGAAACTCCAGCGGATCGAGAATAATCATGCCGAGAATGATTCAAAAAGGAGCGTAAGGCAACGAGCAGTTGCAACAAATAACAAAAAATGAATGGCAGAGAACGGGAAGGTAAAGTGTGAAGGTAGACTCGAGATTTTGGTAACAGGAAAGAGGATGGGATGTTGCGGGGTCTAGCGCGCGGGCTTGGCAGCAACCATGGTACATTAGCGACGCCCGGCTGATGTGCTGGTGGTATTGTCAACGCTGGAACCATGCATCCCCAAAGACACCAATCGGAGCGGCGGCTCGTTCCAAACCTCAAAGTCGTGGAGGTGGCGACACCGAGTTGCGCTCGCAACGCAAGCAGGAGTTTCATCTATTTCGGAACGTCTGCATGCTTCAAATTTCCCTTGTTGTACGTGCAAAGGTGGACTGCTCCCAATCGGGTAAAGTCCATCCCCGTACCAGCCAATGGCCCCTGCTCTTCAGCCGAAGTCAAATTTACCTAATATCCTCATACTAAGGACTTCATTTGACGAGTGTGTAGAAGACATGAATATTGGGTGGACTCAACTTGAAGTAGAAAGTTTACCAAAGCTATATTGCGGACTTCCTCATTCTCTCATGTCCGTCCATCGCCCTTCATTTGAGAATGGCCACCGGCGATCAATATGTACGGATCGCGGACAATCGTCTCAATGGTCTGGAGACTGCAAAAGGATGTAATCGGCCACGCCGGAATGGGCGGAAGACCTTCAGAGAAAACCAACAGCTCGCGGACTAAGCCGATTTCTTTTGGCATCGAACGCGCCAGCACAATGCCGTAAGTAGCTGCTGTCCCTGCAGATGGTCCAAGCTAAGGTGCGAAGTCCATCCCACTCTGGGAACGCTGCCTCCAAGGACAGCTCTCAGCAACAGCCTTCCTCCATAGCGACGAACACCTATCGTAACGATAATGACCGCTTCCAGTCATTTCTCGTGAAGGAACCTGATCCGAACTTTGACCATGCCAAGGACATGACAAAGAAGATGCAAGAATGGGACAAGAAATGGAAAGGATTAAGCGCCAAGAGCTCTCCGTGATGTCAGTTTCCCAATTCACTGAGAGACATTGGACATTTGCTGACATGGAGCTTCAGATCGTCGCGGTCACGTGCTCCTGGGTTTATGTGCTTGACGCTCGACTCTCGAGCGAACCCTGACAGATCTCCGCTGGTCTCCTGAGCACAGCAGTCGTCCAACATAGGAGTCCAGCTCTCTTCAGCGATAGTGGGTTGGTGTGCCATTGAGTGTGAGGCAAATTGGCCATGGTTCGACGAACGGAGTGATTTCTTTCTATTTCTTTGTCTCGTCTTCATATATCTTGTATAGTATCCCATAGGCAGGTGCCCTTGCGAATCCACGGTTCGGCCAAGGACTTTTTCAAGAGTAGTTGTCGACGAAAGAAGGTTTTTTTTCTCCGAATTTAGCGCATAGCCGGTCTCGGCCTGAGCTAGTTAAGCTCTGAGTCCGTTCGCGGCCTCCCGTTCATGCCTGTCAACCAACCCACCGTTCCATCCTAAACCCCGTGCTGATCATCTTCCCCCCGGTCAATGATTGCCGCATAATATTACCATTACACGATGGGACACTTGAGGGCATAAAATTGTCGCGGGTGGCCTCATGCGAATCCTCATCGCCATCCCAGGAGTAAGCGGTAGTTTGAACTGCTGACTGTGGCTTCCAGGTGGTTGAGAGCTACCCAAAACATTCATGATTGCAAATTAAACATGTTCTGACCTGCACATTCGATCCGAACGACTTCCTCAAGAACGACGTCAATCTTACGTCCGTGTCGTTATCGAGAGTTGACGGTGCTGCCAGGTAGGTTAACGGCACTGTCACAGGTCCAACGACGCCACGTACCTACCATCTCGAAAGATGATACAAAGTGTCATGTGATGCAATTCGTCGAAGTTACTAACGGGTCCAAGCTTCAACCATATCGATGTTGATGGACGCTATATTTTCAGTTGATTCTGGTGACTTGGGACGACCAAAGCTGCAGCTACACCGATTCAGCAAGCTACATGTACCCTATGCATGGGCGACACGAATTAGTCATGCTTACCTAGAAAACAGGCGGAAGAGGTTTGCTAGGCTATGTGGAATGCTCCTTCCCCACTGTTGGCATCCCTTCACTAGAGATGATAAAAATCTATCCTGACAATGGCACCAGCCATGATGGAAGATGCCTCCATAACCGAAGAATGCTGCGAACGACCGGCAGGCGGTATGCTGTAGCTTGCCACAACTATCATCATGCAGACGCCTGTTTTCGTCGCGCTTGTTATCCATCTGAAATAACGGATCTCCTGCAGGTCGCCTTGAGGCATCCGTGAGCGGTTTGAGCCATATTATGCCTGGAGCAGCAAAGAAAGATTTCCGAGACGATATATATCAGTGGCAACGATTCTAGCTCTCAAACTTGGCTACACCAATAGTAAACATGTAGGAGGTTATATATGTTATGCTGCTTCATACCTTCATTCCTTCACACAGTCGCTACCAAAACTTTCGGTGTTATATACTCAATTCCTACTCAGAACCGCGGATAACCTTATGTAATCAGGTATTGGGCAAGGCTCTCTCCGAGTAAAGATTCTAAATTTGAAGAGCTCCATCAGGTGCTACACTACCCTGAGAATCGTCAATTTCGTCCATGAACATGCTTGAACGAGATGTAGCTGGTATACAGCTGGCCATGAAGGACCTACAAGAAGCAGCGTTTCAAGACTCAGAGAAAATGTCAAGTACGCAGATACACAGGATGCTGGACTTTTGAATGATTGAAGACAGGGTTTGCTCTCGAAACCTCCGAAGAAATCTTTATCGTAACAGCAGGGTCTCTGCAAGTCAGTGTTCATATAAGGCTGGCAGCCCACCACATGAGCCCACTGATCTCTCAAATCTCGTAATCTCTGTGCCGTCCAGGAGAGGTCGCTCAACTTTACGACACCTTGATTCACTCGGTGCAGTGGCTGCACATTCAAGATCGCCCATCATGATTCACTCCTCAGGGATTCATCCGACAATACTCAACATCTGGTGTGTCGTTCGGACCCTCTCAGTGGGCCCAGTCATTCAGCAAGTACCGTACTTTGACGCTTTACCTTTTACGCTGTGGGTTTCTACTGGCTGGACAGCCCATCTTTATCACGTCAGAACTATTCCGTACAAACGCGCCGAGGATAGTACACAACATTCATGGGACAAGCCAACGGATATTCTTGAGCGCACATTGTCCCGAAAGCCATCGAACAATGAATCGTTTACGTGTCACTTTGCGCATGGCGAACACAAAGTCTTTGTCGCCCTGGCCGACATCGAAGTGTTATTGATTAATAATTGACTGGCTTTATTTACTGACACTTTTCGCGATCTCATCATCCCTCGCTTAGAATGGAGTGAAGCGTACGAGAAATCTGGTATTAATACTCCTTGTTTACCAACAAATATCTAAACAACCTATCTTACCTGCAATATTTCGAACTTCTATCGAAGCCTCGGAAGCATCTCAAATCAACGGATTCTCCACAAAGTCTTTCAATCAAACCTAAATCTATACAATGGACAAGATGTTGCCGACGTACATCATCGACAGCCTGCGGACATATAAGAAAGACACAGCAGCTTTCTTGACTTGGTTGGCGACCGCGGGGCAGAGCAGTGGGTACGACGTCAATTTATCGACCACTGGCGGACAACCTTCTGCTGCTCCTAAATCTAGGAGAAATCCTACCCTACTTCAACGGGTACCACCTCAACGGGAACTGCGGATCGTACTGTTCGACACAAGTCACATTCTTCCACTGGCGCAAACGGTTGCAGCGGCGCCAAAGAAGCTCAGTACAGTCCCTATACATGTCAAAGAAGCCTTGCAGAGGGCGATCAAAGACCGAGAACGATGCAATGCCTGGTACCAGAACCAGCACGTTGGGGCCGCCGAGCATGTCGACGATGAAAGCCATGCGTACTTCGTGGATTTACTAAAGCAGGCATTCCATGCTCTTGAGAATCGCTTCGAGCAGAAGCAGCCACCCAAACCCATCGGAAAGAAAGTCGAGGAAAAGCAGGCTATGCCAGATATGATTAACCCCTTCGATCGGCTGACGGTGGAGCACATACTAGACAAAGAAGCCAGCGATTCCCGACACAACGCAATCATGAAGGCTGATGCGTCAGCGTACGGTAGCACTTCGGAGAGCGAGCCGCAAGAACGAGTTTACACTGTCAAAGAAGCCGAAGAAGATCCTACCATGGCAATCTTTTGTCTCTTGGAAGACCTTGCGAGCTTGCGAGCCTTCATTCGCGAACTCTGGGAACAAAAAAAGCGCAAGGAAATTACTTCTTTGACGGCAAGTGTTTGCACACATGCAGCGCTCGACTTTGCCAAGGCTCTCGAGATGAATGCATTTGGTGCCCACCGAGAAGGTAGCGGGTGGGAGGAAGCCGTGCTGCAAGGGAATGTGTCAGCCCGGAATGAAGGGGAGCTCGAGAGCAAGTATACCACCTTCCCGTTCAACGACCTGACGAAAGCACTGGTAGCATTTCGAGACCTTGAATATGGCGAGCTCAAGACGTACTGCGCCGAGATTACGAAGCCTCGTGGCAACTCCATGTTTGGAGCTTCCGCAGAACCTGGGCAATTGGAGGGATATTCAGTCCTCCACCTTCTGCCAGCCTGGAAGGGTATCATCGCCAGTGGAAAGCGCGTTAGCCGAGATCCTTTGACCGATGGCCTCGACGCCATCTTGAAAACCAAGAAAATCGCGCTTGCAGCTGTGTTTGCGCGGCAAATTGATCAAGACATTCACAATATCATGTACGAAGATGCCGCCTACGGCCTCGACAATGTCCAATCGACGGCGGAACGTGTTCACGAGTCTGTCGACAGCTATTTCCGGTACCAGAAGAGACTGCTACCTGCCCTGGACCAAGGGTTTACGGACAATCTAAAGCGCGTGCAGGAAATTAGCATGTTCCTCTCCAAGCAACATGCTACCGAAATGGACAATTTATACGTTCGTTACAATCACCCTCTTGTTCTCGGGATCGAAGAGGCGCGACTGTCTCTCGAAATCTACGAAGCGGGCAGGAAGCTTGCAGAGTATCTCAGCCTGGTCCGAGCTTCCATACATCTGTACAACGCGTTGCTCCAGAGCACAGAACTCAAAGAGCCGTGGCCAGCTATGGAAAAGACAATAGAGTATTTCACACCAGAGAAGATATTTGTCGGTCCTCGTCCCAAGGGCCTTGCGGAGTGCCTACGGCGGTGCGAGCTATCAGAAGGCGCGTCCTTGACGAGTTACGCAAAAGGAACTCGAGATACAACATTCAAGCGGGCGGCACAACCCCGGAGGTCGATGTTTGAGACGTTACCAGTACTGCAGATGCTCTCCCAGCGCTACTTATCTGCCAGCGATGGCTCCAGCAATATTTCAGTCGACCAGGACCTCATTGAGGAGATCATTAGCACTCTCCCGGCAGGCAAGCACAACAAATCGCAAAAGGGCAAACTCCGTAAGCAGTGGGATGCCTCGCAGAAGATGGGACCGGTACAGGTCCTTACTCTTCTTCGCGATGCCGTTAACGAAGCTGAACCTAGACTCACCTTCGACTTTTTCGGAGCCCATAGAAAAGCTTGGCAAATTCTGCGGACACTGTGGTCGCATCATGGAGAGCTCATCACGCACTGGTTCCCAGCCCTCGCTCAGACGAATAAAGCCTCCGTGGACAAGGTACTCCACGCCATACCATTGATGGTTCTGACGTTGTGTAATTCGAAAGCCGGTCCGTCTCAAGAAGCAGGGAAAAAGATCATGGAGCGAGCATCGCACCTGATGTCGATGTATAGATCAGGTAAGTGACTCTAAGTTTTCTTGAGCACACGCTCTAGAGGCATGTCACAAGATTTAGCCCCCTGGCTTGAAGAAGAATAAGCTGACTCCGAGATTGATCTAGAGGACGACGTTCCCCCATTCGCCTTAAACCCCGATCAATCCACCACTCCTCATCATGGGCCTGCACAAGGGGTCCCAGAAACTACTCCTCCTCATGTGCCTATACAAGGGGTCCCAGAAACTACTCCTCCTCATGTGCCTATACAAGGGGTCACAGAAACCACAGAGCCGAAGGAGAGTCAAGAGTGGAAGGGCGAGGGGCCCTTCGCACGTGGCAGACGTTTTCTCACGGAGCGTGTAATCTTGACTCCCAAGTCCAGGATACCCAGACCTAGATCATCGTGAGGAGGTTTTTTTTTAGTTGATGGAAACTCGTTCATCCCGCGATCGGAAATGTTATCTTATCAGTGCGCATTATGCAGAATATGATGGAATAAATGTCAATCAATCTTTGTTCCCTCTAAACACGTGAAAGCGTTGATTCGTTGTTGCTTGACCCTTGCCTCCTGCATAATCCCGAAATCTGGCTCGCTTATCTCACAAGATCTGGCCATGCTTCTTGGGGAAAAGACCCGATCTCCGCTTTGACGCGTTACGTCATTGGCCACTCCCGAGTCTCGACTCAAGCCCGTTGAGCAACTTCTCCACATGTATAGTATATTCACTCCAGCATTGTGATCCATTGTCTTCATTGCATACCTTGTTACTTTGCTACTGCAGTGATCGATTGCGTAATTATCAGCCACTGTGCTTAAATTTCCAGTGGTCAGTATCTGGCCGACCTGAAGCGCGTCCACGTCCTCACGCCTTCGCGACTTCACGTGTAGCCCAATTTGAAGTTCAATTCCATTCCTCTACCATATCAAGATGAGTTCGACACCGATGACGCCTGGCTCTGTAGATGGGATACAGTCTCCCTCATCAAGTCCTCCGTCGTCGCCTCCATCAGCCCACGAAGCAGATATGGAATATATAGAGCGCAAACCTGACCCAAAAAGCGAGCAGCATGGTCCTCTGATGCAACTCGAGCGCTATCTGAACGTCACCCAAGTAGGTTGCCCCTCATGTAGCTGCGAAAGCAAAGACAGGAATCAGGAGATGACTAACATTTGTAGAACTTCTCCTCTGAGCTCATGAAATCGCTGAAGCAGGCGCTGGACGCACGTGACTCTGAGACTCTAAGTCAACCCAAGCTTGTCACTGGCGGCACACTTAAAGAGTATCAGCTCGAAGGTCTAACATGGTTGACGTGTCTTTACGCCACCGGCCTCAGTGGTTTACTCGCAGATGAAATGGGCCTCGGAAAAACTATACAGGTCATTGCTTTTGTCGCTTGGCTGCAGGAGAACGGCATCTCTGGCCCTATTCTAATCCTCGGGCCTTTGAGCACCGTGAGTAATTGGGTGAATGAATTCCAGCAGTGGGCGCCTAAGATTCCAGTCGTCATGTATCGTGGCAACCCGCAGGAGCGTACGAAGCTCAGATCTGAGAAGATGAAGATAAATCCTAAGGGTGGATCTTTCCCAGTCATATGCACGTCCTATCAGATCTGTATGAATGATAAGAAGTTCCTCTCGAAGTACAGGTGGAAGTTCTTGATTGTGGTACGTCCTGCAACATTCCGAGAGGAATTGAAAGCTGATCTTCTTCAGGATGAAGGACATCGTCTTAAGAATTTCAATTGCGAACTTGTCAAGCAATTGCGCGAGTATGACATGGAGTCTCGTCTCATCCTTACTGGCACACCCCTGCAGAACAACCTCGCTGAACTGTGGTCGCTATTGAACTTCCTCTTACCAGATGCTTTCGGCGATCTGGAGCAATTCGAGAGGATGTTCAATATTTCCGACAACAAGGCCAAGACCAAAGACGCGCAGAAATCAGTCATCTCTGCAGAATACCGAGCCCAGACGATCGCTTCTTTGCATGCCATCCTCAAGCCCTTCCTCCTACGCCGTGTGAAAGCGGACGTGGAATTGACTCTACCAAAGAAACGAGAGTACTTACTCTATGCCCCCTTGACTTCGCAGCAAAGGGAGCTGTACCGCAAAGTCCAAAACAAAGAGATCCGACAGCATTTAGAAGAAAAGGCCATCGAGCGCATGGGCGGCCAAGTGCACAATCTCACCGTCGAGAACCTCAAGCGCAAAGCAGACAGCGGCACCTCCACCCCCAACAAGTCGGTCAAATCCTCGCGCTCCTCAACTCCCGCATCCTCCCGCCCTACTCGCAGTGGCCGCAAAGACTACGCCGAAGTCAGCGATACGCAGTACTTCAAAGACATGGAGAACGAAGCATCGGAACCCACACCAGAAAGCTCCGACAACGACGAAGAAGCCGATCTTGCCACCATCCGCGCCTCCGCCCGCAGAGAAGTCGCCCACAAAGCCCTCCAGAACCCCATCATGCAGCTCCGCCTCGTGTGCAACTCCCCCCTCAACTTCTCCTGGCCCTGGAAGCCCGACGAGGACCCAGACACCACCCTCATCACCTCCTCCGGGAAAATGATCCTCCTCGACCGCCTCGTCCCCGCCCTTCTAGCCCGCGGCCACAAGATCCTTATCTTTTCCCAGTTCCAAACCCAGCTCGACATCCTCGAGGACTGGGCCCAGATCCTGCACTCCTGGCCCGTATGCCGCATCGACGGCAGCGTCACGGCCACGGATCGCGAAGAAGCCATCAGCACGTTCAACTCCGACGACGACGTCCGCATCTGCCTCGTCACGACGCGCGCAGGCGGGCAGGGCATCAACCTCACCGCCGCCGACACAGTCATTCTTTTCGACAGCGACTGGAACCCGCAGCAAGACCTGCAAGCGCAAGACCGCGCCCACCGCATAGGCCAGACGCGTCCGGTGATCGTCTACCGCCTCGCTACGAAAGGTACGGTGGAGCAGATCCTGCTTGAGAAAGCGGATGGCAAACGCCGGCTTGAGAGGCTGGTGATTCAGAAAGATAAGTTCCGCAGTATCGTTGGGAAGACGCGGAAGACGGAGAGGATTGAAGGGGAGGATGTCGAGCAGTTGCAGAGGATCATGGATGAGGAGGATGATTTCGCGTATGAGCCCGAGGCGGGCGAGGAGGGGGTGCTGAGTGAGCGGGATTTGGAGCGGTTGACGGATCGGAGCGATGAGGCGTATGCGAAGGAGTTGGCGGGCAAGGGGGAGGCGAGTAGTAGGTTTAAGGCTTTTGAGAGGAAGGGGGATGAAGGGGGGTTGTTGGGGGATATGGGGAAGTGAGGCCGTCCCTCTTTTCGGAGACATGTGGGAATGCTGGTGGAGCGGAATCGCGGTTGTTTGAGCGTGTGTGTTGGGGCGTTCGTGGCAGCCTGGATGTGATGCCTCCGACGAACAGGTGTAGGATAGGATAAACATTTGACTAAGTCACTGGTATGCTTTGACGTTTTGCCGCTTTGCAGTTTGGCCGTCACTGGCCTTGCAGCCCATTGCCGTTTGATCAAGCGTTCTCCAGCCCCGTGCGAGACGCATAGGATGATATTTCTGCAGAGGGTTCAGAGCCTCGCAGCAAGCTAATACACCAGGAATCCCATGTACCGAACCACCCTCCATCACCTCCCTCTCTTCTCCACCTCCACCTCCCTCCTCAACCCCTCCAGGACCCCCTCCCTCCTCTTCCAATGCTGCTCCAACCCCTCCACCAACTCCCTCACACTCCCAATCTCCCCCTCCACGCCCCTCAACCCCTCCCCAACCTTCGCCCTCCCCTCCCCCCCCTCCAACTCCCTCAGCTCCCTCCTCTTCCACTCCATCAACATCTCCAACTCCCTCTTCACCAACGCCGGCCTACTCTCCTCCCTCCTCCTCCCCGCACCGTTTTCAATCCCTCCAATCTTCGCTTCCAAATCCCTGAGCTGCCTTTTCAGCCTCACCTCCTCCCAATCGCTCGTCAGGTTCTCCTTCGAGAAATCCGTCCCCTTGGGCACAAAGCTCCCCTTCCCCCCAATCCTTGTCAGATACGCCTCCCCGAACTTTGCCTTCCCCCCTTCCCTCTCCGTCTCCTCCCTCTGCCGTCTCCCCACCCCCTCAACATCCCACTCCACGCGCCTCCCACCAAACATCACCCTCAAGCTCTTCGGCACCGTCCTCGGCACCCTATACCCCTCCTGCCGCTGGCTCAGCACATGCAAAAACGCCAAGCTCGCGTCCTTCCCGATCTCGGCTTCCTGGCTCGGGTTGATCAGGTTCCAGGCGGAGCGGATGTCGGTGTCTGGGACGGCGTCGAGGGAGTCGTAGAGGGGCGAGAGGGCGGGGAAGGAGATGGTGTTGTGGGGGGAGGCGTGGGCGGTGTAGATGGCTTCGTAGGAGGAGCGGGCGGCGGGGGGGATGTACCAGGAGAAAACGTCGCGGAGGCCGCCGCTGGGGGAGGAGGAGGAGGAGGGCGGGGAGGCGGACGGGGAGGGGAGAGGGGGGGCGGTGCCGGCGAGGGCGGAGTGCGCGGCTACGAGGTGGGATTTGGAGGAGGGGATGAGCCAGTCGGGGAGGGTGCGTGGGACGTCGGTGTATTCCTGTTCCTTCGTCAACACTACTTTTAGATCAAGTTGCCCAGGCTGAACGCCGCCTGTTGGGAAAGGAAGAATGGCTGTGTGATTGGAAGACCGTACCCCGTTGACAAGGTCGAAGATAATCCGCATCGCAACGCAGAACTCCTCGAAGTCAAGATTCCCATCGTTGTCCACGTCGGCGAGATCCCATACCCGCTCGAGCTGGTCATCGCGCAGCTGGCTGTTCTTCAGTACCGAGGCCGCCTGCGCGCCGGAGAGGTGGGTGCCGCCGTTGGCGAGCGAGGCGAAGATCTCCCAGTAGCGCTCGACTTCCCATTGTTCGATCTTCTTGGCGGACATGGTTAGGGGGACTGTGAAAACGATGATGAGGGGGGGTTTGGTGGAAGGGAGAATGTTAGGTGCAGCTTGCGGTCGGGCACTGGATTACTGGATTTATCTCCGACGTTGCTGTAGGGCTGAGGGAGAGCCCCTATTTATCTGAACAGTCATGGTACGTTTATGGAGGAGTTGTGGTTTTTCACTCACGAGTACCAGCAGATATGATTGAATGTCCGCCAAGAATGTATCGGAGGGATGCCTTGAAGGCTGCTCTAAATCTATTCAATGCTTGAATTCTACCATACTATCAAGCCGTAGCGCAAGGCCAATGGCTCTTCAAATACCTCCTATACGGCCATCGTTTCAGCACGTACCTGCGTCCCTCACCGGTAAGCAGCCCACCAGACTCCTAGAACACCCACAAGTACCGCACACAAGATTCCTCAACCCGTCGTAGTCTTACGCCTCTTACTTGCCTTCGCCGGCGCCTTCCTAGCCCGACCCTTCTTGACAGGAATGTAATCATCATCCCTATCCTCCTCCGTGGGGACCTGCTTCTGACTAGCTTTGACTCCGCCTCCGTTTGGGGTACCGTTCGGAGTGGGCAATGCTGGGTCTGGAGCTTCTGCAAAGCTTTGCCGCCCCTGTTGAGTCTGATTCTCTGAACATGTGCTTATGGTGGCGGCGGGCCATGCTGCGGTGGATTGCCGTGGCTTTCCCGCAGTGACTGAAATATCTGTCGCTGTCCCATAGTCGACCGTATGGTAAGTCATCGCATACGGATTTTGCAGCGGCGAAGGTATACTTGAGTAAAGGTGGGGCGACATTCCAGTATTGCTGAACAAAGGCGGTGGGGGCATGGAGGAGACCCTATTGTTTAGTCTTAGCCCCTTCAAAGACGGTGATGGCGGCGGGTCTCTGTAAGAAGACTGCTGCCTTAGCTGCTCGTAAGCGTCAACGGGAGCATGAGTATTCTCTGCAGTGGTCGGCCTGGTACTCGTGAGAATACTGTTATAGTCGTATTGAGCCGGGGCTACATTGTCTGATTGATACGGAATCTGAGACAATTGTGGATTGCTGGATGGCACCGAATCCTGGACCCTCTCCGGTTCCGCATCCAGGGGACCCTTAACGATCTCAGGTCCGCCATGGGACGTAGGCGTTTGGTTGATCATGTTTGGCACCGTCGCTGCTAGTTGGCTGTTGGGATTACCTGCCGAGGGGGTTGGTGGTCTGCCATCTGGAAGCCATTCTTGTCGGTAATTCGAGAGCTGTGGCGGGAGGGAGAATGGCACAGCTTCCAGCGGCGGCACGTATGGTTCTTTAGCAGGCGGCTGGGGAACCCGATTTTCAGGCGCGAGCTCAACGATGCGCAGCCCGTCCAAAGGCTTGAGCACTTGATTCGATTCTGACCTTGTCGTAGGCTCTGCACTGACTTGTGAGCTAGGTGTATTTGGCTTTTCTTGCTTGTAGGTTGAACGACGCCTTGGAGGAGCTCTGAGAAGTCCCGTCGGCTTTGGAACCCCGTTGACCGATTGAGGAGCGACTCCAGGATCGGACGGCGTTGGATTTTCTGGTGTTGCAGCCTTCTGGACGGGATAAGTGGGGAAAGCCGTAGCCGTTGAGGCAGGTGGCCGAGGAACCGTTTCTCGTACAGTGTGTGTGATCGAAGTCGAAGGTTTGGAAATTTCCAGTAGTTTTGCGGATATTACATTTCTCGTCGCTTTCATATGATGGCGATTCTCAGCATTGACCCAGTGATCCAGGCTCACTGTGATCCCGCACATAGTCAGATACGACTTAGCGAGAGCGATATCCTTACCACTCGCGGTCTGGTAGTCTACCCCTCTTACAGCATTGTACATATGTTTTCTCAAGAGCCTCCTGTGCCCACTCTTTTGGAAGTGGTCCAGGTCTCTTTTGTTGCTAGTCAGCAATCTCTGGTTGGTTCCCTCTCTCACCTCCGTGATGATTTGCTCTTCCTCGTCCAAGTATAGGTTGCGAGCTTGGATATGGTTGAGCATGGAGAGCTTCTGTAGGGTTTTGAGGCGTAATGCCTTGAAAGTAGCATCTAGTGTTGCGCTTTTGTCCGCTAATTTGTCCACGAGGTCAAGTTGAACGTTGACTGGGAGATTATCCCACGCCGGCGCTGCATGGTCGTTCATCTAGGCGGGTGTCAGCATATCCTAGGCGCTGCACGTGCTGGGACTCGTGCATCTCCTACCTGTCTGCCGCGTGGCTCATCGTCCTCCTCCTCTTCGTCACTTGTAGCCATCTCTGCTTCTGCCCATTCCTCGTCTGTCCATTTGCTCAGTCTCTCCATAAGCGCCATATTCTTAGTGTACACCGGATTATCCACGTCGCAGGCGCTAAGCTGGCGTTCCAGGCTTGGGCTGCGGGCTGGGGACAGCCTCCAAGACCATTCTTTCTGGTCTATGGAGGTAAACATGTCAGAAACGTCGAATGCAAATTCCGAGTCGCCAGGTTGGCCTTTGAGAGCGTTATCAGATTGCGGTGCGTTCTGTGACTGCGAGATCGGTACGTTCAGTGCGCCGCTCGATCGATTCGCCCTCATTGTCACCTCTGGTCGGGTGAGTGGAATTGCCTGGGATTCACTGACGGAATGGGTTGTGACTTCCTTCCCCGTCTGTGCAACTACCAAGCCCAATGGAATTGTCGGGAAAGCCGCTGGACGTAGCCTTGGATTATACTTGAGGACTTGACCTTGGTAAGCAGGCTGTTTCGCAGGTGTTGGAGGGGCACGATAAACCTCATCTTGATGGGGATCACGGAAGTCCTGGTCATCGTAGAAGGTACGCGTTTTGATGGTCTTTCGCAGATTCATGGCTGCCAAGGTGCGATATCACGCTTGATTCAGCACCAATAACCACAACAACACCACGGACACAGCAAACAGCGCTCTCGACTACTGTAGGCCTACCACGATGTTTGTACGGGCTTAGCGAACCGAGATCCTACTATGAACGCAGTTTCGAGATGGCTCTTGAACTGGTGGAATTTGAAAAAGCCGATTTTGTTGATAGTCTTCGAAGGAGGGAGTGTGACCATAATGAAGGAGATTTCATAATGGAACCTTACACATTGATGAGGGCTCGCTTGAATTGTTGTTGATCACTTGCGAATCCACATTCACTTTGCTGGTCTTGAGGTGACGCGCATTGGCCGTGACACAATCATTGTACGTGCAGCAGCTAGCCGTGCAGCTTTAACACCTTCCAATGCCCGGCCCAGTCAGATCATCGAATCCTTCATCCTTCGCGAGATACCTGCACACGCTCGTTCACTATGGCGTCTCCTGACCTCATTTGGCCGCCCTGCAGAGGGACTCTGGCAAGAAACCGTGGTTCATTCACGCAGGAATCTCAGGCACTCGGGGCTCTCAATACTCGAAAGGCGCAGAAGCCGTCCTCTCCCCAAATCTTATCCTATCATCCTCGTCGCCATCTACCTCCATCTCATCGTACACATCATCCAGAGTCCGCTTGCTGTTGCGACGAGGCTCTGAGTTGACGTCCTTCTGCCGGACGGGTGTCGGATTTGACTGCCACGCTCCATTCCCTGCTGAGAATACGTCACGCTTTGCCTTGAGCATGCTTTCGTAAGTCTGGAGCAAGTGCTTCATGGAGTCGTCGATGGATACGGCGAAGCGCTGGGCTTGAGCAAGCTGAATGACTTTGACACATTTGACAGAGTACATCGCCATGATGTAGGCAACCACCACTGCAGCTGAACGTTCGTTGCCGGTCTCGCAGAATACTAGGACCTTCCCAGGCGCATCGGAGACGTCTGTTCCGTTTCTCATGGTAGATCGGCTTTGCTCTACTTGATATGCCTTGGACAGATGGAGGTTGATCATCTCGATAGCTCTCGGGAATGCGGCAATCAGCTCCGGATTACCTGCCACGTCTATGGTTTCTGACTGTATACCAAGAGCCTCGACCGCTTTAGACCCTAGTAGTCTGGCCTGTGCCGACAGTGTGTTGCGAACGGCTATAACCATGGTGATGTTGGTTCTCTGAAGGAAATTGGTGTCTCTGGCTGCTGCGACTGGACCCAGCCATAGAAAAGGTAAGATTTGTTGTGCCTGACGGCGTTGTTCGTACTTCCAATCGAGCATGGCGTTTCGTGTAACCAGGTCATCTATATTGACTGCTTTGAGAAACCCAGCATTGGCGAATCCAGTGGATTCGAAGTCCACCAAGCCACCTTGCCCTAAATTGATCTCAGGCATGCCACGTCTGTCAAGGGCTGGAGGTGGGACATTGACTCGAGGGGGTGAAGGTACACGGTAGCTCCATGCCTGGGTAGGTGAGTGAAAAGAGCCGGCGTCCATGACTCGACTCAACAGTGGTTTTTGGCGCGAAGATGAATTGAATCAGAGTCTGGTGAGTTAAAGAGACAGGTAGGCTTCAGCGGGGGGTTTCCGAGCGTGATCAGAGCAGGCCAAATTGAAAAGGCGGATTTACTGATAGAGCAAGGTGTCCCGTGTGTGGATTATGGTGTTGTAGAGAGCTCAGAAACACGTGACACATCTACCTTCGTTTAAGGGAGTAGGAAAGAAGACTTATGGTAGCGAATGCCAAGCACGCAGAAAACCGGACATTGAGAGCTTCTTTCGTTCCATGCTGTTGCTTGGACTTCCGATTAGTGAGTGTCGAACTTCATGGTGTAGCCTTGCCTGTATGATGGACACTCAAAATGTGTCTTTTCGTAGTATGTGCAGCACTTGTTTACCAGTTGTTGTCGCCAGCGATATGGCAGAAAGCGGTAGGCGTCTGAATTAGCGCGCGTCAAAGGATCTTGCCGGTTCAGGGTAAGTGGAGCCTTGACCCTAAAATCCAGAGCAGGGAGCCAATATACTGAAACCTTTTTCGGAGTTTGGCAGGCTACTTTTGGGTTCATAATCTATGGAAACGACTCGCCAAAGCCAGAATATCTCATTGATTGGCACGGTCAGAGCGATACCAGCGTCATAGGGGACGCAAATGAGTTGTCTCGGACTAGGGTTGTGACTGATCCGACAATAACTTCAGCTGTGCTATTGCTAAACGGCGCGCAGCTTTTGAACATCAAGCCGTCAGGAGATACTGACCTCGACTGGCACAGGCGATGTCCCTTTGGCCAGTGGCATGGTTGTATTGCTGGCCCAAAGAATATCTCCTAACGGAGTCCACTGACTTCGCATATCTGCCGCCCACCTTTGACTCATGGCGCTTGATTTCGGCAGATACAATATCATGACTTGACGACCCCCATAACCCACCGCATGGGACCAGACTGGTTGACCATGCCGTATCAACTCATGCAGCATGAACGGGTTCATCTGCAAGATGTCTCCCCATGTGGTCAACGCCTTTGGATCATCCCCCTCTAGATCGAGATAGTGATCCTTTCCCATAGGTAAGACCCTGTTACCATAGTCTTTCCCCATACGTATAAGGAGGGTGCAGGTCCCTACTCGACATCAAGCACCATTAGCAAACTGCTCGCTGAACGAGACAGAGTATAACCTACTATAATTGGTACCGAACGGCAACTCCCAATTATCTCGCGAGGGTTGTACGACCCATCGCCTTGACCAGAATATCCAAACTTTTTTGGGGTCGTAGTATGCAACACGAGCGTTCAGTAAACCGGATGCACGCATGCAGTCGTCCGGTTTGAGATTCCCGGCCCAGTCGGGATGGTCTTGCGGATTCACTCTGGAGATTGGGGAGTTCTGGGGTATCGAAATCGGGAGGGTCTTTGACGATAAGGACGGGGCTCGACGAGTAATAGAGCCAGGAATGGACACAGCAGCGGTCTTGGAGGTTAGCGCTAGAAGGCTGATTAAAGCTAGATGTAATCAACATCGCGATGGTTGGTTATCCACGGAAGCTATGAGACATAGGTTACATTTTGGGAGCATAGCCAACGATTAAGTAGCAAACGATAGGCGTTCGGGCAGGCCGCGGCGCATAATCGGATATAGATCATGTTAATGATGTTTGCGTCATGTGTTACGTGCGCATCTCGAGAGCCGTAGCGCAACGATGCGCTCCTTCATCCGCACCTAATAATCGGCACGTATGCAGCTCAGTGGCATGAGCACCTTTGCTGTCGGACCAGTTCCAACCACCTCGGAGAGCAACGCAGGTCACGCACGAGTAGGTCAAAGCCGATGTCGAGTTGGCTAGCTAAATCTGGAGGCGGCCAGTTTCGTTCATTGCTGATTTCGATGTAGGAGATGATATGGGTTCAGGAACCAGAATTTGAGGAAGTAATGACATGTTGCAGAACCACTCCAAGCAAGGTGGCATTCTTAGTCGGTAGCATTCAACGTTCGCACTCATCGTCCTCTATGGATCCGGGATGATTGGCCAGTGATTGTTTATCAAACGATGGTAGAGACCTCTCTGCTATCGCCCCGGCCTAGGTTTTCTAAAGCACCCAAAGCCGCCTCTCATACCCTCTCTTAATCTCTTCAAAACAGCCCGCATCTCCGGCAACTCCTTCTGCAGCCGGCCTCTCGCCCCATCGTCCGTCCGTTGATCTAGCTCCTCGTAGATCTCGCCTTGGACCTTGCTAGTCTTATCACTAACGTAGTCCTTCAATGTCTGTGCCACAAATTCCACGTCTAGTGTTGCCTGCATGAGGGCTGGGAGAGCGTAGTGTGACCGCGACTTTAGCGCAGAGAGGAATGCGAGTGAGAGGTGCGTATTGAGGTGCGATATGACCGGATATAGGAGGGGTGGCGCATGGGTCGAGAGTTCAGTGTGGATGTCCACGAGAGTAAGAAGTGCGTGGTATACGTACGGACGGACCTCGGTGGGACGATCTGTGGGTGGGACCCAGGAAGGTGACGAGATACCCTCTGTGACGATAGTGGTAAGGTTTTTCACTGTCGGGGCTGTGTAAGATGTAAAGAGACGGGCATCGATCTGATTCAGGGTCGATGTCAATTGAAAGGACTCATCGGAAAGGGTTATTGAGAACAGCGTCTCAAATTGAGAGATCAAGGACGGAATGGTGGTGTTAGAGAGCAGCTTCAGATTGGCAAGAGTGAGAAGGAGACGGATGTTCTACACTTGATCAGTAAAAGGTCTGGAAGGCGAGCGAGCGGACTTACACGGCTTTTGGTAATACCATCAGTTCCGTAAACATTTGCTAAAACCGGTTTATCCTCCCCGGAGCTCTCAATAGTGTCTTTGCTTTGGCTCTCTTGCTTCTCCGCATTCTCTACCATGCCCGACATGAATTTGTACAGAGATGCAACAAAATGGCTTCTCAACATCTGTAGTAGCTTCGATGGAGGTGGCGATACAATACTATTGGCGCCTGACCTCGAAACCGCTGCCTCTGGAATATACAGTAGCTTCTGCAGTCCAGATAAGACCGTATTTTCATAGGCATGAAAGGTGTTCGGCATCTTCATCACGTCACGCCTATCGCTCGCTCGAGTCCAATCCTCCAGATGCTTGCAGCTCTCGGCATCCTGACCCCAAGCGGCGCATACAGCCCGTACGCACCTCTCTCTGACTGCAGCGACAAGCGCTTTCAGCTTCTCTGGCGCAGAAGAGCCCGAACCTACAGGCCGTAGCGATACCATTTCACTCGCAGCAGTACCTATGAGATTCAGAACCTTGCCCAGGTAATGGACACCGCTCAGGGAACTCGCATACGGTGGCCAGAAAGCGAATTCTTCCCAGGCTTCTCCTCGTCTTGGGGAAGGCGGAGGGGGATTGTTGACGTCAAACCTGAAGCGAGTGTCTTGCGGGTAGGGCGACATGACTATGGGCTTTGGCGTATTGGGTGTGAGCGGCATTGCTGGTGAGAAAAGCATGGAGATATCCTCAATTGGAGGTTCCGCGAAGAATGATCCAACATTCTCTCTCAGCATCTCAACCAGTTCCATCACCCCATTTTGTAGATCACTGACGCCATCTGTGGATAGACGATGATGCCTACGGCTGGATCCGTCAATACCATTCGGGAGAGTTCGCTGGATCTTCCCATCGATGAATGACTGAGCCTTTTCCCAGAAATCGATAACCTCACCCAGAACGCCTCCTTGCAGCGACAGAAGATTGTTCATGGATGCATGGATTAGCTCCCAGAGCTCTAGTACCTGAGGCGTGTCAAGGCGAGTTACCGATTTGTCCACCCTTTGCCGACTTGGAGCTCTTAGTAGATTGGCTGCTGTCTGGGGTGTCGGTCTGTTCTCGTTCGCTAACCGTCTGCGTAGCACCTCGATCTCGACCCTAGACCGCTCGAAGGTGGCACCGATCTTATTCTTCAAATAATCGTACCGGCTTAAAAGCCATACCCAGAGAGGGTTGTCCTCCACGCCGAGTTCGAGCAATACACTGATTAATGCCATGTGTTCGTCGTAGGTACTCCTTCCCGGGGTCGATGCTGCTTGCACATTGGTCAATTTTCGCCAGACTTCACGCTTGAAGCCATCAATACGATCTTCGACATCAGCCCATATTCGACCAGTAATCACGATCTTGTAAACCTGTGCATCAGTGAGCAAACTCCGGTTGCTAGAAGCAGTCTCCGCAATAATCCGCGCGTCATCTGCAAACTTCTTTACTTGAGAAAATGCTTCTATAAGCTGGGCGTAATCTTTTCGTTTGATACAGTCAGCAACCGCAGCACTCGCTTCGAATACGCCTCGATCATTCTCAATTGAATCTTGCGCTTGCTTCAAAGTCGCTTCTTGATCCCGGCCGCCCAATGCAGGACTCCAAACCTCCTCTGCCTTGACCACTACCTCTATCAGGGGTGCTTTTATCCCTTGTATGCCATACTCACTCTCTTTCGTGAGAGCATGCTTCTTCTTGTCGCTCGGTAGAGGTTTGTCCTTGGCCCTGTTCGGGCTCAAGGGACCCTGGCTGCTAGTACTTCTGAAGTGGTTGCTGCTTTTGCTAGTAACACGAGAATGGGTTCGGGGCTTTTCAGGCTCGGAATCGACGCCTTGATTGCGCATTTCAGCGTAGACATTGTCGATGGTGGTCTTGGCACGCACGAAGCGCTCGAAGTTGGATTCCACCAAGACCTTTAGGGACGCCGACTTCTGGTCGATGGATCGAGAGAGGAGTTCGAGGCCTTGGAGTAGGGATTGTGTGGAGGCATTAGAGTGGACTTGAGAGAGGTACAGCTGCGGCGAGAAAGTGGTAGATGACAGTAGAAAGCGGTTTCCTAGGGCGCATCAGTACATCGGTGTGCCTGGAATGATCATACGCTCTTACGCAAACGAGAGTCATCCTCCACAGGAAGACCTCTCTCTTTCAGTATTCGGACAACACTTTCCGCGCCGCTCAGTGGATCCGGCTCGTCCTTCTGTACCAGGTTCTCGACCCCATTTCCAATTCTCTCCGAGCCTGGCACGAGGCTTCGTCGATCACTTCCAGACCGCTCGAGGGCGGAGTATCTGGACTTTGAGCGTCGTAGAGAGGCTTTTCGCTGGTTCGTAGTCGAGTCCTCGTCCGAGCCATCGCTTTCATCTTTTTCAGCAGGCCATGATGTAGGGTAGAGGGTTGTAAGGTTGTAGTGGTTCAGAATGGTTGGCCCGTCTTCCATGGCTCCCATCAATCCAGACAGCTCCTAGCGGACCCTTTCGGACATCTCCACTGATACCATTCGGGACGAGTTCCTCCAATGTCTTGCACATGTAAGACACGCCAGCCAATCAGAGTACCGTTGCTGTGGGGCCAAAAATTTGCCGCGTTTGCCGCTAAACGCTCGGTGTCAGTCTCAAGGGACTCATGGAATTTGGCCAGACCAGTCCACCTATTAACGGAATGTGAAACGTTCGTCCAACGGGGGATGTTGGTTTCTGCCGACAAAGATGAAGTAGCGATCCGGTGAAGGGGCTCGCAAGGAGGGAGTACAGCAAGCCAGCCTGTTGTTATACGCGACGCGAATCTAGAACCCATCATTATGGTTTACCAGATACGGATTACCAATGGTCATATGGCGTGCAGACTCGGGATATCAGAAGCAGCACGCAGCCTATCGGAGAGCACTTTCCTCAATGGGACGCCACCTTATCTTTCCGACGCGCATATATCGGGATTTCCTTTATGCGCACCATCATGAAGGATCTTAGGTGACCCGATTTCCCGTCTCCGAAACGAGCTGACCAATTTATAGCTCAGTAGCCGTGCCTAGATGTGTAGTTCAACTAGAGTATAGGTAGGGGTGCGTCTCTTTTCGCTGATGGACTTTGATCTTCGGTCTTGGGGTCTTTGCCTCAGTGATTGTGTCTCGTCCGTTGTCCGTCATGGGTCGCTTGCTCCAAGCTATTTCGTTGCTCTTTTCTTTCGCTATTGCATCCGCAATCTCTAATCGACAAGCCGCGCATAAGCAGCGAACATTCAGTCTCCAGACTAATCGCAAAACACCATTGTGGCGCAATGCGACCTCACGACTCGGTCGACGAGACGCCCCGGATGCAGTATCGATGCATGTGGATCCAAATCATATCTCCGCATGGTCACCAATTAAATTAGGTGGTTCGTATACTCTCAAAGGCGAGCTCACCAGTGATAGCTGAATTGTATGTACAGACCAGCAGCTTGGCGTAATGCTGGATATTGGCTCGACGCAATTGTAAGTCGTATCTGACCTTGATGTCTACATTGTTTTTGGTTACGTCTGTTTGACTTCTTGATCATTAGCTGGGTATTCTCATCGCAGAACGATTCGGTCCAACCCTCAGGCCTACTGCCATATACCCAGCTTTACGTACCCGGCAACAGCCCTACCTGGCAATCCATCCCATACGCGACATTCCAGAGCGGTTACCAGGCTGGCTTCACAGCTACCGGCATTGTGGGTACTGACGTTTTGACTGTGGGTTCGTTACCTCCTGTGACGCAATATGTGGGCGTGATGTGGTATGACAAGCCTGTCATGGTAAGTAGATTCCTGAGCATCTCTTGCCCCTTTCCAAACGTTTCAAGATATTTGAAACATGTCTCAGCAATATCGCTCCCAAAGCATGCACCTCTACTCATCGCATTGACTGAAAGGAGGAACGCTGACTTCGAAAAGGACTCGCAGCAGATCCAGGGCATTCTAGGCCTTGGAATATCCTCCGACAACACAACCGGAAGTCAGTATCCGTATATCCACTATTTCAACTGTCGTGCAGATTCTTCGAGCATTGCTGACCCTCTTTGCGCGTCCCAGCTATGGGGACACCTAGTTTCCTCGACCTAATTCAGCCAGAACTGAAGTCCCATCTATTTACGATAGCTATTGACAAATGGGGCACTGGCACTTGGGATTTTGGCAAAATCGATGCCAGCAAATACACTGGCACGCTACATTCGGTTCCAGTCGATGATAGCTGCAATACCGGCGGGTGTTGGAAGGCGGCCCATGTCAAGGCGCAATTCGGCAATAGAACAGTCCGGCCCAGCGGCTGTGCCGTTTTCGGTAAATTGTTTTCTCCTATTCATCATTGCTCTATCATCGACATCACTACGTATAGAATTCTATGCGGCCCCAATGCTTTCAAAAACATGACTAACAACTATCGTCTACAGATACCGGATATGACCTGATAAATCTCGATGCCGCCATTGCAGCTCGTTACTATCAAGACGTTCCCGGCGCCGACGCGTCCAGAGTCCCGGGCCAATACACATTCCCCTGCAACGCCAGCTTGCCCGATCTAATCCTGACCATTGGCGGAAAAGGTCCCGTGACTATACCCGGTCATGTTCTCAATTATCATCCGTCCAGTGTTGGTCCTGGTTGTAAGTGCTCCATCACTGCCGTCACTGAAACCTCATCCTTCCCAAGCAAGGTCTTACACTGACTTTGGAGTCCAGTCTGCACGGGTGCGCTACAGAGCTCAGGCGATGGCGGCGGCTCCCTCTTTGGGCAAGCATTCATGATGGGACAATTCATGGTGTTTGATGTAGGAAGACGAACGATCAGCTTTGCCAATATCTCACCAAATCTATGAAAGGAGCAGGCATTATTGCTTTCGGGAACCAACGAGGAGACGAGAGGCCGCCACGATTCATTCACTGCGCCCTCGTTTCGACCCTTGCCTTTACCGCAGTGTTTTACCCTGCCGCTGAGCCCCCAAGAAGTGCTCTCGTTACATCTTCCTCCCTGCGGGGTCTCAGCCTCCCTCCATTATCAAATGGCTACGCGTACACTCATAATCAGATATCGACAATAGAAGAGGGGAACGGTGTATGAAATGCTGAGCTCCTTGACATCTTTACCCCTGCCACCACGAAACAGTCTTCATTCTAGAATCATCAAGGGGATAGCAGCTAGCAGAATTAGATGTTGGGGTAGTTCAGATGCTGATGGTGCAGCTTGAGCTAGCTTCTTCCTTGTTAAACAAGTGAATATCTTTGTCCGCTGCTGTTCCCAAAGCGTGCATCTTTGTTATATAGCTGCTGTTAGTAGGACTACCTTGAACTCATACACATAGATATGATCTAACAGCTTGGGCACATGAAGTTGTGAAATGGACAGACCTTTCGTGCAGGGCAAGGTAACAGGATAACCCAATCGGGCCGTCCTAGCCGGGGTTGCTGCCAAGCTTTCTCATGCAAGCCATTTGCGCGACATGCAGTTGCTTTTTCTGACTTCAATCAGCTATCTCCAACCTCGAGCTGTCCGGGAACTTCGATAAGGCACTGCTGTTGCCTGTGCTTTCGTATGAGGAAGCCGCTGGCATCATGTTAGCCTGTCGTTCCTTTGCTAGGCCTGCGAGGCAATTTTTGCGAGGGAATGGGCCACGGAGCTGGGTTCCTGCACTCGCCCAGGTACGTGTGCTTGTATTTGTATGATATGGTATGTAGCTGACAAAATCTGGGCTTTTTGTAGGCGCAAACGAGATGCTACGCCATACCCTATGAGGAGAAGGTCGCGAGGTTCAAGGGGACAAAAGGCTCAAATGTAAGAGTGCCGAGAAACGAGCACGAGAGGAAGAGAGAACACGCGTCTGCCTCAGCAAGTAGTATAGGACAGTCACTGACATTAGTGCTGGACTTAGGGCAATTATATGGTCACCCTGATTGAGGGAGACGGCATCGGTCCTGAGATTTCTCAATCCGTCATCGACATCTTTGCAGCAGCCAAGGTTCGTTCACCACCTAGCTCTGTGACAACTTTTTAGTAACGGCGATTAGGCTCCAATCGAATGGGAATCGGTCGACGTCACGCCCCATCTCAAGAATGGAAGGACGGTCATCCCAGACAAGGCTATAGAAAGCGTCAAGAAGAATTTCGTTGCGCTGAAAGGTCCTTTAGCTGTACGACTCCATATCATCATTTTGGAGATAATAATGCTGACCTAATCTAGACACCCATAGGCAAAGGGCACGTATCCCTCAATCTTACCCTCCGTAGAACCTTCAACCTCTTTGCAAACGTCCGCCCCTGCAAATCCATCGCTGGCTACAAAACTCCTTACGACAACGTGGACACTGTATTGATACGAGAGAATACGGAAGGAGAATACTCTGGCATCGAGCATATCGTCGTTGATGGGGTCGTTCAGTCTATCAAGCTCATAACCAAGGCGGCTTCAGAACGAGTGCTCAGATTCGCCTTCCAATACGCAGAAGACGTCGGCAGGCGCAAGGTTCGTGCCGTGCATAAAGCCACCATTATGAAAATGAGCGATGGTTTGTTCCTTAGAACGGCACGAGAAATCAGCAAAGGCTTCCCCAATGTCGAATTCGACGCCGAACTCCTTGACAATACTTGTCTAAAGATCGTTACTGATCCGACACCTTACAACGACAAGGTCTTGGTCATGCCCAATCTGTACGGAGACATTCTCTCGGACATGTGCGCTGGCTTGATTGGCGGTCTCGGTCTCACGCCGTCAGGTAATATCGGCGATGAGTGCTCGATCTTTGAGGCTGTTCATGGATCTGCACCAGATATTGCTGGCAAGGGGCTCGCAAATCCGACGGCCTTGCTCCTGAGTAGTATAATGATGCTGCAACATATGGGGTTGAATGAGCATGCCGATAGGATCCAGAAGGCAATCTTTGACACATTGGCGGAGGGCAAGGTAAGCTGTCTTTCTCCTCACCGCAACGCAGACGCTGATAATTCGTAGACCCTTACGGGGGATTTGGGAGGAAAATCGAAGACGCACGAATACGCGCAGGCAATCATCGACCGGCTGTAAATACGTGGAGGACGAGGGAAGTGCATCGGAGAATTATGTATAGTCCTTGTCTTCTATACCCCTAAGCAACAACATGTAGCACTAGCAATGATCGATGTTGTTATGAGGGATCGGGAAGGGTGGTGGCAATGTAAGGATGAGGTGTAGGTTCTGAGAGCCTTCTCCTTCTTCATCTCCTTACCTGGTGAGGAAACCCGTCCCTTTCTTCTATGCCTAGTAAGCACAGGGCTCAAACAACTTGGAAGAGAAAGGCAGACTCGAGGCATAGGAGAAAAGATACTTTGTGACATTGACTCTGATCGCAAGTGCAGGACATGAAGTTGAAGAAAATAAAGACCAGGAGATAAGAGACTGGCGATGCTATTTACCAAGCCGGCACTGACTCCTGAAAGAAGATGCTTGCTATCTGTAAGTAGAGCCAGTAGCTGCAATGTTTCCTTACCCTAGCAGACACGTAGGTGTCGGAACTGTACCGCGGCTCCTTTTACTTCACCTTGTCTGAACACGTGATCTCGCTTCGTGGGCCAATGTCCGAAAAGATCACCAGAAAGCCTCAATCAGGACAACGGACCAGTTATTGAAGCTGTCAGCCATGGTTAAAGGTGTCAAAAGGGATGACATTGTAGAAGAAAGAAGCGGTGCATGAGGGAAGACCGGAAAAATGAAAATCAAATCGGTCATCAGGCCGTCTCGAACGTGCAGCTAATGTTGATTTTCCACGCGTTATAGTCAAATAAGCAAGGATTTTTAACATTCGGCTCCGTGGCCTACAGTTACGCATAGTAATCTGGTACCAGTTAATCTCGCTGGCACCAGGTGAGTCACGGCTACCTTAGGCACTTGCAAAGGTAGCAGCCTTCCGAAGGACCTAGTACCAGGGTCCCAGGGCTGGAGCCAGTCATGCACACACAGGTCGCTGTCCTTGCTTGAAAAAGTCGGTTCACTGACCGCTGTAATAACGCCACGGGACTAACACCACGCCCACGCTTGATTTGGGATCTAGGTCTCAAACATGCTATGAAGCCGAAGTTTATAGGGAACTTGGTAGAAAGAGCCTGGTAAGCGCGCATTTCCTGGGGATCACCATATCCTGTGCAATGTGGGTTCTGGGGATATTTTTTTCTTCTTCTTTTTTTCTTGTTGGTTGTTCTTGGTGATGGGGATGAGCTTCAACCCTATCTATCTGCTCCATTCCTTCTGCAATATATGCAATATTCTAGTCGGTATATTCCTTGCCAGCTGCCTCCGTCATCAAGGAGCTCCACATCAATCACGACATGAGGATCGAAATCATACCTCCTATTACAGGCCGACGCACAGGCCCAACGACATCGCTCGAGTAGGTCCGCACACCTTGTCTCCTATCTTATACAACTTCTTCATCTCCTTCAACGCATACCATTTACTCAAATGTTCGTACCACTCATTCATCACAACAGCTCCCGCACGCCGTCCTTCTCATTCTATCACTGGCCACAAAACCCCGGCCCTCATTCTTTTCTCTCACTCACCATGCAACACCATCAATAAGCGGACCTCTACAGCCAGCACACGTATTCCTACATCTCTCCAATTCCAAGAAAATGCAGAAATAGCATTCATCCGACGCAGCAGGTCCAACCAGCAACGGCCACACTTCCACATCCCAAGACCTCAAACACTGACAATACCTTCCCCTTACCTTATCAGAACGCGCAAGACGTAATAGCTGGACAGCTGATACATGCCCAAATACCATTTGCACGAATCATCACAGACGAAGAGTCCTCCGTCTCTGCATGACCTCCCCCTGTCCTCTCCACGCACTGTACGCAGAGGTTGATGTTCGGCGACTGCGGCTCACAATAATAGCATTGCTTGAACTATGACTACAGCTAGTGGAGATTATGCGACAACGAGATGGTCGCAAGGATGGGGGTTTGACGCTACATCAAATGTCTAGGAAGATCTATGAGAACCTTCTTCCATCAAGTCGTTGGCGTGAGGACGAATATCTGTTCCAGCAAGCATACCATGGGGTCATTCTCTTCTCTCTCTGATGCATTGGTAATTAACAGACAACTGGGCTTATTCTGGTGTTCTACGGCGTGAATGAGGGACGTGATGCTCAGGATACGGTCAGGCGAGGATACGTTCCTCCCAAGGACAGTGGTGGGACAGTGGGTAGAAAGGCTGGTGCCAGTACCACCTTAGCTCGAGGACGCTGTAGGAGCGCAGGAAGAGACGATCAAGGAATCTTCGAATGGAACCTCGTGACGACGAAGCGTACACAGAAGACTCTCAAGCCACCACTTACATAAAACATAAAGACTAAGGCTTGAGTATACATCGCCTTTCCTCAAGGTGCGTTACTGAGGTATCACAGCAAGCGCTACTAGGCCCCAAGAGTCGAGTTTCAGCTCTCTTCGCTGTCACTCCAACGATTTCTGGTCGGACAGATGCTCAAACCATTGATTTATGCCCCATCGCCTCCGCCTGCAGCTGAGCCGCAACGCCCGCACCCGCAGCGGCCCCAGTGAACAGCGCATTCGGCGCAATCTTCATCATGGAGCTCGTGTCGCCCGCAGTGAACACGCCCGGCAAGCTAGTCTGACAGAACGGCGGAGTAACCTTAAGATCCCCCTGCGGCGTCACCTCCAACCCCAACTGCTGTGCAAAATTCCAGCTGAGTTGGCACTTGGGCTTATGCGCCAAGAAGCCTTCAACCGCGCGGCCGCCATCTGCAAAGTGCAAGATCACCTCGGCTCGATGTGCACCTTTCTCGAGACGCGTGATGACGCGCGAGTCCACATTGATGCTTGAATCCGGACCTAAAACGCTAACGAGGGAGTCGTGGAGGGAAGCCTGGCCGTGGGTGTATATGGTGACGCCGCGGGGAGTGAGCTGGTGGGCGTTGCGCGCGAAATGCAGTGCTGGGGGGGCGTTGGCGAGATCTCCGACGGCTAGGACGCCGGAGGAGGCGCTGAAGCGTTCCTCGTAGCCGTGGCAGAAGAGACAGTGGAAGCTGTGATATCCAATCAGTAACACGCACAGCCTGATCCAGAACGAAGATGGGCGGCTTACATCCCCTTCACCCAGCATTCAGCATAACCCTCGATATCAGGGTACACATCCCTCACGCCCGTCGCCAGAATCACTTTCTTTCCCATCCACAGCTCTCCATCTGTGTCCGTCGCTTCGAAGCAACCATCATCCGCCTTCCGCAGAACTTCCACCCCAACATCTCGGAAAATGACGGTCTCGTATCCTGAGGCGATGTTCTCCCTGGCCGCGGCTCGGAAGTCGGCGGGGGACTTGTGGTCCCAGGTGATGACGGTGTGGATGTGGTTGGCGGATGCGTTGCGATATGTGCCGGAGTCGAAGACCACCGCCGTATGGCGCTGCCGCGCTAGCGTCAGGGCGGCTGTCAGGCCTGCGGGGCCGCCGCCGATTATCAGGGCGTCGACTGGGGGGTGTGTGGTCTCCGTCATGTTCTTGATTTTTGATAGCTCTGATGATGTCAATCTTGGGACTTGCAGTAGTACGCGTCTACGGATTGGGAGTGCTGCTGATGGATCTCAAAGGTGAGTTGGCGTTGATCCTGGTCCACGGCACAGCCTTGTAGGATTGCGGCCTTGCCGCTGTGACGGTGCATCTTGCCGTTGCCCTTGGATCCTTCGGAGGTATCGAAAGCTGGCGAATACCTACAAGTCCGAAGGTTGAAATATCTGTGGAGATACTGTTCAAATGTGTCCTTAGCACTTGGTACTCCAGCGACGCATCAACGTCAAATCTCAATCAATCCACCAGCGAAGCGTCACCATGAGACAAAATAACCCTGCGGAGCGGCATCTTTTCACCCTCACTCGAAATCAGCTGTCAGAACTAGTGGTATTCTTTCCGGCTGATCGTCCGATACATTGGAAGCACTGTCATAGCTCGGGATCAATGATGCAGAAATATACTGAGTTGGATCTAGCCAGATAGTAAGTCCAATCTCTGTTCCCCTCCTGATACAAGTTCTACTTGATCCTACCGTAAGTCCGCCTCCCTTCGTTTCATCAACCTCGCTCAAGCCTTCTCTCCAAAAGGTGAGAGTCTAGAGTACACTTCGGGTTCAGACTTTGACCCCCCGTATATCAGCACTGCTCCCACATCGACAGGTAGCTTGCTCCCCATCAACTATCCCGTCCACGGAACATAGACTGGCATTCCCGAGAACCCATATGCAGCCGTGACATCCGCATTGGCGACATTGAAGTAGCTGGGGTCGGTGTTCGGGTTCGCATACGACACGCACACATACTGTTTCTGTGATTTGAGATAGTACAGCTGGAAGCTATAGTATCCGAACGCAAAGCTGGCTGATGTGTTGGCGCATTCTTGGATGACGGTGCATATCGGGTCTTTGCCGCTGCTAGAATCCGGAACGTAAGAGTTGGTTAGCATGGAATGAAAGCCACAGGGTCATGAGGGAGTAAAGAGGGAGGGTGACGCACAAAGTGGTGGTGTAGGGTACGAGACCAATCTGGTTGTTCCCAGGGTTGTTCCTGTTCTCGGTGAAGCCGGTGCCGGAGTAGTATTGCGTGTATATGACGGTCTGGAGCCCAGTAGCTGTGACGACAGTACATGTTGGGCTTGCGCCCTTTTTCGTGGCGGTTGGGTCGATCTTCTCGGTCTTGGATGCCTTAGCGGATTCCTTGGAGGACGACCGGTTAGTACAGTTTCTTCCATTTAAAGATGGCTAATACGAAGAAGACCGGATGAACACGAAGCATGAAGCTTCTCTCAGGTACAGCCAATCCAACGATGTTCCATGGTATAATACACTTACGGTTTCAGTGGATTCGGCGCTTTGAGTTGTCTTGGTCGACTCGGTGGACTCTGTTGTCTTTGTCTCTGGAAAAGGTAGGAGTCAGTAACCAGAGTAGAACCAGAGTAGCAGCCATGCTCAAGGGTAGCTTCAGCGTCTCAGACTCGATGCTGAACCGGTCTCTATGCATCACAACTTGACGTACCGGTTATGAGAGTTGTGGGCACCGACTTCAGGCTATCGTCAGTCGTGATTGTGGGATTCTGACAAAGGGCACAAGAAGTGAAGAGCAGTAAAGCCACAAGCGATATTTAGAAGAAACCCATGGTGAGTGATCTTAATCCAATTCGAATGCAGATGCGTACTGGAGACTATGCCTGTGCGGTAGATGTGGATCCGTTTCGATAGGATAGAGGCTCGTTATTATATTCACGGTCCTCTCGGCTTTCAGGCCAGAAGTGCGTCCATGCGGAGAACCTAATCATTGCCATGCATAGAGCAGTCTGAGAGGGACTCGGTAGTTTCGCCTCTAAACAGATCGAAAGCAGGCCTGAGCACCACCGGTGATCTTGCTCTACCTTAACCCTAGTAGCCATGGTCGGCCTTCTAGCGTAAGGGTCATGAGGATTGGTTGCAAATATCGAAGTACATGGGGTGGAACACCAGAGGACGCGTTTGCCAGACAGCCAGCAGCAGCATCGTCAGCCAATCCACACAAATATTTGATAGACATCTTCATTGCCCTGACTATGGCAATTCTTCAAACTTGGGGTTGCTCGTCCAGAATGTATGGTAGCCAGCTATCGCGACCATTTGCTATGGAGCTATGCTGTGTATGCCGGTAGTAGTGATGTTCACTGGCGTTGGTGCTGGGTTCTAGTTCACTGAACTGATGTCCTGATCTGGCGGCCCAAGCGTTAGCGGACATAACTAGGACGACTGAATCGGTCTTTGCTTGATGCGGGGAAGGCCTAAGCCAGATCGCCCTCTACTCCTTGGGTAAGGTCGAATCCCAGGGATCTTCAAACTCCGCAAGGCTAGTCCAGCCTTGAACAGAAATCAAGGCCTATACCATGCACAGGCAAGATAGGTTGCTCCTGTTCCTTGCGCTCCTTAAGAGTACGGTTTGACGTAATGACGGAAGACTAGTTGATGGCAGTTACTATCAAAGCGTCAAGCCGTACTGGACGGTGTCAAGACATCGCAGTGGAGGATAATCGGTTCAAGAGATGGTTTCGGTTCCTTCAGGCGTCCATTGAACACCGCCCGGTACTCGTACACCCTGCTCGTGCATGGAAGGGATTAAACGGGGAGCTGCCTCTGCCGCAGACATGACAGAATTCGGGAGCACGATGAATGCTCGAATCTAAAAGAGTCTCGGCTTGGCTGATACCAACGGGTGAAAGCGACTGGGATGTCAAGTGGAGCCAGAGGGTTCCTTGCATATCAGATCACATAAGCGGCTGCGCGGGCGCGGCTCAAGCGCGGTTCCTGGGAATAATATGATCCTAGTCCTTGTGGTTGGAGATGTCCGGACGGATGGCTCAGCTCGACTGGACACGTCAAAGCGCCGAAACCCTGGTTCAACAAGGCCGAGGCCATGACAGTCACATCTCGCTACGTATTTACCAATCGCTAAGCTCAACGGTTCAAACTCAATTGATGAAATTCTTGAAAGTATGATCTGGAATCTGGATTCCATCGATCGTCGTCGCAGCGTGGACCCTGGGGAGATGCATCTGGAGATGGCACGATCCCCATTCCCGACTCCCGTTCTGTCGAAGGAGTCCACCAGATATTGAATGCGGAGAATCGAGGCACTACCCCGTACTCTGGCAAAGGAAGAACAAGAGAACGATTGGATCCAACGTCGCCGGTTACTGACGTCCTGTATTCTAGTGGCAGTGATGCCAGTCTTTTGGCAGCTTTGACCCCCTGTCAACGAACTTCCTGTGGACATTTGCTTCAGCGCGGCAAGAATCATCAACGGCAGGCACCAAACTCAGGGAACAGGCAGGTGAGCATCTAATTTCTTTCTGTTCATGCTCGCATGCTATCTACAGCTGAGAAGATGTCGCCGGTTCTTGCAGTTCACGGCTGCCGATTCTATTGACAGGAGCTTTGAAGAACTGTGGGAACAGCTCACGGAGCTCCTTGAGATCTCGAATTTGATATTTTGCAGCCCTCACCGTTGGCTCTGGATCCTCTTTCTCGATCAAGTGTGCCGTTGTCCAACCTCGGGCGGAAGCGTGGCGGCAATTGAGGTGCGAGTCATCTAGACGTCATAATCGTGTCAGACATAAGAATATCCGCGTTGGGGGGTCATAGGGGAAGTCTCACCAACGAAGAAACAGTCCCCGGCCGAGACAGCCCCAGCTTCCATCTCCGCCTTCTCATACATCTCTGTATGCGGCTTGCAGACCAGTGGCATGTTGCTGTAGTCGCAATATGTGACCCCTTCAAACATATCTTCAACTCCCAGCAACCTCACAACCCGCTGCGCATGCGTGATGTACGCATTCGTGAAGAGCCATAGCTTGACTTTGGACTGATCGATGTCCTCGAGTAGCTTGCGAAGCTGTGGATTCCGTGTGATGACATTGTCAAGCGGTAGGGCATCGTCGACTTCAAGGTTGAAGTTCAGAGGGTCAATCTTGTGATGGAGAGCAAGACCGGATACAGCGAGTCCGTAGTCTTTGTAGTAGCGCTGATGAAGTTCGTTCGCATCTTCGGCGCTGAGGGACAAGTGTCTGATAAAGTAGTCGTCTATGCTCGATTAGTCGATGGTGCGATGGTGCACAGGTCATGGCTAAAGGCTTACTGATCAAAACATGCATCAAGTCATGGACTTTCTTGCTGCGGGGGTAAAGCTGAGGTTGATATCAGCATAGCCGTAGGGAAATGGCAATGGAAAATCCTACACAGTTGTCGATATCGAAGAAGAACACAGGCCGTGGATCCTTGGTTATGGTCGATAATTTTGCCATTGTGGCTCTCGATGCCTATCCTTTACTCGTCCTCTTTACAACGATGGGGTCAAAGGTCGGGAAGTGGAAAAGACTCTCGTCTTGAGTGCTAGAATCCATCATCGCATTTTCTTCCAAGTCACGACGACATGGTGAATGTTCGTCTACCAACACGTACCGTTCTATGACGAGAGTACCTAGGCTTGGCAGGGGGCCATCTACTTTACTTTAGTGCTGTTTTAACCACCGAGGAAAAGCCGAAGAAGCCGAATCTCATCTCCCCCTGATCACGACACCTTTTTCGACACTCCCCATCACCAATATCTCTTCCGCCGACGTCCCCGATTGTGGCTCTTTGTAGGGTACTCGATCTATAAAACGCTTCACTACTCGTAGACCAGTGCAAGGGTCAGACCTCATCGCCAGCAAAGCCTCTTTGAGCTCTTGCTGGCATGATGACGGCTATTGCAAACGGTAACGATGGCCTGTCTGAGGATCGGTCATCCGTATACGATGTCGAGGTGCAGTATGAGAAGATTCTGAGGCTGCGCGATGATATATTTGCAGACAAGCATCCCAAACTTAAGCCACTCAAGCAGGTTACCCCAGTTTCCAAACCCTCCGTACCTACGCCATCTCTTGTCAATGGGGTTCCCAAACCCGCTCCTAAAGTGTCTACACCTGCTCAAAATGGCGGCCCCCGCGCATATGCTTCTCAAGGTGTTGCACCTGCTCCTAAATCTTCCGCAGTCCGGTTCAAGCAGAATGCAGTATCCGGTTCATCCGGGATCGATCCTATATTCCTGAAAAAGTCCGACGTGTTAGTACGGGCAGAAATACAGCAGAAGAGGCAACGTATTGAACGCGCTCTTGATGAACAGCTTATACAAAAGCGAGCTCATGCTCGACAGAATGTTTTGGATGAATATGCGCTGCCAGACTTCAATGTCACGGAGGTGATGAAGATAGCGCAGGAGATCGTAAAGCCTGTAAAGGCACTTGCTCGAGATACTGCTGACCCTATAGCCTTGTCCAGTGATTCGTTTGACGAGAATACTTTCTATTCCAGTCAGATGGACTCGCTGTCGGAAGGGACGAATCCGCCTGCTAAGAAGCCCACTGAGGCCGAGGGGCAGGAAGGGATGAGTCCTCAACCTATGGATATCGACAGTGGCGATGCTGATGAACCCGCAAGCTCACTTTCTCAAAAGCAGACAAGCGAGATCCATTTTGAGAAAGACACTGTTCCTAGAGGCCCTATGTCTCAGCAAGAGCACATTGCGCGACTTGAAGAGGAAATTCGCCGTCTCAAGCGTCACGACCCTCGCAAGACCCCACCGATGGCGCAAGAGAATGAGATACCTGATGAGCCGCCATATTCTCCTCCAGATGTACGAGCCTCGCCCCCAGTACAGCCAAACACCAATCCTACAAGTGCATCAATCGCCCAGCACAGTCAACGCCAAACTCAGCCCCGAAGGTCGTCAAAGGCCTTGGAGCCTCAAGCACGTGAGTTTCTTCGTCATGCTGAGGCCGCAGCATCTCCTGTATCAAATGATGTGCGGATAGTCAGGAATCATATAACTTCGCCGCTAGCCCCACAACCTGCGCGAGTGTCCCCATTGGCTGTTGCCAAAGAGCCACCCCTGTCCCAAGCCCAAAGTAATCGTCAGCAGAACAGAGATCCTGCCGGTTTGGAGGCTGGCGGCAGCAGACGCAGCCCGAATCAGCCTGTCCAGTCGATAGGCTCGAGAAAGCGGCGGAGGGGGACCGATTCTGGTGAGGCTGGCCGCAATGTGGCCGCCAGACGGGGAGCCGTATCACCTGAAGTTCGAATAAAGCCGGAACCTATATCACCGCAGCCTCACCCAGCTGCGCTTGGAGCATGGCGGCCACCGAGAAGGGAAGAAGTGCACCGTCCTGTTGTCGTTGATGCTGCATCTCCACGACAAGTCCCCGTCGAGCGCATTGTCCAACAGCCTCAAAGATCAGAGCTTCAAGGCCCGATCTATGCAATCGATCAAGGGAGGCCACTAACGCCAAACGGTCGGCCAATCACACCAAACGGCTACAGCAGCGGACGTTATGTTGAAGTACGTGAGGATCCAGATTTACGTCGTATTGTCAGTGCCAGGAAAGTGAGAGCTCCAATGTCACCAGGTGCGCAATATTTCGGGGCCCATCCCCACTCAGTACGAGCTGCGTCACAGGTGTTTTTGCCTCAACCTACTCACGATACTCGGCCAAATCGAGCAAGCTCGCAGATGTACGTATCACAAGCGAATCAAGATCTAGGGCGGCAGCAACAAGCACCAATCCAACCTCTCCCATTGTCGGCCTACGCTCCTCAGTCTCCTTCGCCCCTGCCTCATCATATACAGAGACCTTCTCCAGGACACGGGTCTATTGCTATGGCTCCTCCGCCACGACGCATCGTAGTGGACCAATATGGTAATAGATTCGTTGAAGCCCCTGCCCCTGCTCTTTCCGAGCGTCACGTTTCCGCTGTGCCTGCAGCTCGTTCAAGCGAGTATGAGCCTCGGTATGAGCAGCCATTGCGGGCTCCCAGTATTCGACATCCTTCGATGGATGTTGTTTATGGCGACCCAAGGTACGTGCAACGACCATCGTCGCCGACTTCGCCGCGGTATGTCGAGTACCCACCTCAAGCTCTGCCAGGTAGGGCAGGGTCAATGGTGTATCTTGACAATGATCGTCATCATGAGAGACCTGCTCCTCGTCGGACTGACAGCGGCATGGTTCACTACATCGACTATCCACCAACCGCTCGTCTGGAGGAGGTGTCGAGACCAAGGGAAGTCGTCAGGATGTCCAGTGTTCGACCGGTGGGCAATCCGTACAAGGTGCCCCGAGACCAGATGTCCCGAATTCCAAGTGTCCGCCCTGAGCAAGCTCGAATTGTCAGTCTAAGTGGCAGGAGGGATGATGTATCGCAGGACAGTCGTCAGACCTCCGTTCGACCGGAGGCCATATATACGAGGCCCTCTGTTTCCGCGATGGAAGAACGACCGCAGTATCAATATGTGCCAGAGCCTCGGGGGCCACACTATGTCACGAGTGTTAGCTACGATGATGGACTGGTTTTCGAGGCAACTAGGAGCGCGGGGAGGAGGGTCATACAGTAATGGATGTCTTGTCGTGAGTATATGAGCATCTGGATTACCAGGCTAGAGGTGGCTGCAGAGGACCCGTGTGCTGTCCGAGCAGGTGGAGGTTGTGTGATAGGTAGAGTGTCATGCATATTTGCAGAAGCTGTAAAGTACATGTGTATCAACTATCTAGCTTGAGCCTTGTAAGGATTCTGGAGGAAGCATAAGGCGTCTTCCTGTTGTAACTGATTCACTCTGACCTTTGTTATTTTCAATTGTTGCCCCATATATTGTGCAGCAGTACATTCTCGTCAACCTCCCTGAGCAGTCCCAATATCCCTACAGGACTGCCCTGCAATCAACCTGTATCAAGCAGTCCAGGCCTTACAATCTTAACGCCGCAAGAGCCGGGGCGGAAACCTGATCTGGGCTGCTTGCGCATAATCCGGCCACGCTTAGGCTTAGGTAATGGGGCCAAGCATCCAACCAAGGACCTGGGACGTCTACGCACTCACTCTCTTGCTCAGCCATCCTTCCCTCGGTCATTCATACTCCAGCACCTGCTGGGTGAAGATCCGGGTGACAATGTCGGCCCAATAGGAAGACTTGGTGCTGTCCGAAGCTGAAGGACACCTTTTCTCTCCTTCTCTCCGCTCGTCACGATCGACATTGACTCCAAGGGAAGCTGCAGGCTGACCCGCATTACACCTTGATCCTCTCGCGTCTCTATCTCACAACACAACCCTGCCAAGACAGCACTCAACCCTCCTGCTTTAAACCTTACTCAGCCGCAGCGAATGAGCCACCACTGCATCTTGACAAGCATATCGTGGGGAGGGAGGTTGACAGTGGTGCAAGATGCAGAGGTTCCAGAATGTCCGTCATGGACTCGAGAAGATGACGCCCAATGGCTTCATGTCGAGGCAACATATGGATCTGGCAATTGCCCAGCCCATGAAGCGACCAATACCCGCCGCGTCACCCATCTCTCCACTGACGCCTACTGACAGCATGGTGAATCTATCCTTCAACGTGCCATTCTCCTCAAGCCTTGCCGGTCCTGATCCCGAGGAAATCCTTCATGCCAGTCCAGACGCTCTTCGAAGATGGACCTTTCCGGAAGGCACGGAGGAGGGGACGGATGTACACAAGCTGCCTGTACATGCCAACAATGTTGAGCAGCTTAGGAAGCTTTGCCGGATATTGAGTGAAGGGATCGTCGGTCGAGTCGAGGCCACGGTGACTTCTTCGGTGCCAAATCCAACAGCAGCGTTGCAGCGAAGGCCGCTGAAGGGCCTCGTGACCAATGTCTGCGTGTCCGGAGATGCCGATACCGTGCACAAGATGAGAGCCAAGATCTTGAATGAGACACCCATCGCTTTGGTAATTGTATGGAGGACTGTCGGGAGATAGACGACTGACCAGATATACAGAGATGCGCTATTGTCGATATTGATACCAATCTCGTCGTGGACCAGGACATGAAAGGCGTGAGGGCCAATGTATTGGAGCATATCGACATCCTGGCGAAGTTTACTGGGACGGATATCTTCTTGCTGAACCCGCAGCCGCTGGACCCAGAGGACAGACACTCAAGCTACGGCAATGGGACTGAGAATGGTCTTGATCAGCGACTACGTATCTCTATATACGGTGATCCGGAGAGTTCGGAGCATGCAAAGACGCGGGTTCTCATCATGATCGATCAGATAGTCTGTCTCCGCCAGCTAGATCGCTCGAGGAATGTGCTAATAGTGCTTGATACAGCTCAAACGTACTGTGGATGTGATGAAGCTGGAGCTCTCCCTGCACACGATCATCTGCGGTCGAACACGGAAGAACATCCGACTTATTGAGTCCGTTTCCAATACAGCCATTTACTTTCCACCACCATTTCCCCGTGTCTATGGATACACGCCACCTGGCGCTCATCGAAGAGGAGAAGATGAGGTCTACATCACTGGGGACACGCAGGAGAATATCAACCAAGCAAAGAAGAAGCTTCATGAGCTGGTCATGAATACGAAATGCTACGTAAAGGATGTAGTTGTGTCGGCCAGCAAGATTGACGCCATACTCCTTGATAGGCTGGACAAAGTCCGCAAGGTCATGGAGACTAACGGCTCTTATGTACTCTTCCCGCAGCTCGGGAGCCAACGCGGCTTGATACGCGTTCAGGGGACCGAGATTTTGCACGTAGAGCGGACGGTGCGTGAAATCATGGCTTTGGTAAGTGTAGTTGCAGCTCCTTTGTGTCTATATGACTCACCAATGCTTAGGCTGGTCAATTTTATGGCGCTTCCTGGTGGCTTATGCTACCGGAGGGTTCGCAGGCTGGCGCTATGCGTGCACCCTCACCAGCGGATATTCGTACCATGCTCTCGGATATCTGCACCAATTCTGGAGCTGACGTAGGATTTGACAAAATGGCCTTTTCCATCAATGGCTCAGACGATGCTGTCAAAGCTGCGATGGTTGTTATCCATCTAATCCCATTCGTCAAGCGTGCTCAGTATCAAATCCGTGTCAAAATCGAGCTTGCCAATGAGCATAAAGAGTTTGTGAGTGGGAAGAAGAATGGGAAGATCAACAAAATCATGGGACAGAGTAAGTTTTCCCTTCACTCTTTTCCTTCGCCGCCTAACACTGTCACAGGCAATGTTCAGATCATTTTCGATGGCTTCAATGAATACAACTTCTACATTGATGTCTGCGGTGCCCAGTACGAGGCTACGAAAAACGGCCTTGATCTTGTCGAGCAAGAAATGCCAGCATCCATATCCTTCCACGTTCCTGACCAATACCACAAGCGCATTATCGGTATCGGTGGTCAGCACATTCAACGGATCATGAAGAAGTATTCCGTCTTCGTCAAATTCTCCAACGCCATGGACCGAGGGGGCGTTGGCAAAGAGGACGACGACATCAAGGTCGACAATGTCATCTGCCGAACCCCAGCACGCAATGCCCAGAGTCTGGACATGGTCAAGCAGGAGATTATGGACATGGTGGAGAAAGTGGTATGTGATCCCGATGATTCGGCGATGTCGGAGTCGGAAGAATCAGATTATGAGCCTGCTGAAATCTAACTTGCCATTGTGTTGTCAAGGATGCCGAATTCGTCTCTGAGACCGTCGTCATCAATCGCTTGTACCATAGAGAACTCATTGCTCGCATGAGTGAGATCGACGAGCTTGAAAAGAAATGGAACTGCAAGATCGACTTTCCCAGTACCGAAATGGCAAGTGATGTAGTCACCATATCTGGCCCAGAGTACCAAGTCCCTCAAGCGGTTGATGAGTTTTTGGTTCGTCCTTTTCTCTGTCATTGAACATGCTTGTCGTTAACGTGTTGAAGGGCATGGTTCCCGAAAGCCACGAACTCGTTCTCCCCGCTCCTGCTGAGCTGCGAGAATTCATCAAGTCAACCGACTTTGATTCTGCAGTTCGCCAGAAGCTCAAGCATCAATATGAGGTCGACATCGTGTTGCGTGGCGAGTTCAAACCGACCGAGAGCACGGAGACCACGGAAGAGCGCCTACTCCTCACATACACACGGAACAATGCCGGTGGCCTGAAGGATGCCATCGATTTCTTGGTCTCCTGCCTTGTCCCTCATGGCTTAGAAGCCGCTACTGTCAAGGGTACCATACCTCGCCCGAAGTCCGACTCCTTCGAAGACTCCCTCCCCTTCTTCAACTCAAAGCTCCTTCAGCACGCGCCTGCCTACCTTGGAACGGACTCACCTACCCGATCCACCTTCGGCGACGACGCCAGCGACCGTGGATCTCTATTTGACAAGCTCCGCAAGCCAGGCAGCATCTCCTCCATCTCATCTTTCCTCGACCGCCGTAAAAATCAATCCGGCTCTCCTGGATCCTTCTTCAAGCAGGCCTCGTCCAATGCTTCCCGTGCGTCCCTCGTCTCGATGGAGTCTCGGGACAGCGGCTACCGCAACCCTTGGAACGACAGCGGAGTCAACCTCCCTGAAGAAGAAACCCACAATGGCTGGCCCCTCGGCCCAACACGATTCGACAATAAATTTCCCTTTGGCGTTGTTGCCGGGGACACCACCCCGAAGCACGACCCTCGGGCGTCATTCGACAGTGGATGTCGTCCATCAACCTCTCATTCTGTTACTGGATACCCGGCTCCGATTGGGTCACCTCGTTGATACATCTCCATGATTTATGTGACGCGTATGATACGACAGAAATACCCCTTGAAAGCCCGCGAACGAAAAGCTTGCATTGGCGCTTCTGTTCCCTTGTTCCTGTTGATTCAAGTACTGATACCAATACCAATCTGTTTTGTGGGAAGCAAAGGCGACGGTGGGACGGTCTTTTCTCCATGGTATTATGTTTTCTCTGTCGGACCTAGAATACAATGAGCCATTTGATTGCTACCTAGAGACCACATATAGATTGAATGGAATGTGATGCTGTGCTTTTCTTACATTTTTTGCCTACATTTCTACGCTGATCCAGTTGATACAAGTCCACGGTCTCTCCTGTACGTATATGGTGCGTAATAGTCCCTCTTATACTAATGCATTTACAGTCATACCAACCAAGTCATTGACACGTGACTGCGCACCCAACACCTTACGTGACCCCCACCATCCATGCCACCTTCACTCTCCGAATCTGACGCCAGGACTGTACATATTTGATTCCCTAGAGGCCGCTGTCAATTTTCAGTACATCTCCGTTGTTCTCACCATCCAGCGCCCAGCTTTGAGCAAATTCTCCGTATACCGCGCGCAATACCAGCTCAACCAGCCACGCCACGCGGTGCGCGCTTTACGTTGGGACAGACCACCACGATCTAAAGCCGCGCTCACATGAGCATCCTTTAGGCCGTACCGCGTCCTCATGCAACAGAGTCTCTGTCTTTTTACGCGCAGAACTGTCCAAGAAGCTTCATACTCTGATCTTCCTTTCGGTCACATACGTCCTCATCCCACCTTGACGGCACAAGACCCCCTCAAGCGATGGCCGCGCAACTGCATTCAGCTCCCAACTCGCAAAGCTCCTCTTTCGAACATTCAACTGTCAGCCAAAGCTCTCAGCACGACCCTACAGCAAACAGCGAACCAAACTCGCAAACACTCCATCGCGAAACCACGCCCTCCACATCCCTCTCGAACCCGTCGAGTCAGGAATACATGGGCAAGAAAACTCAGCACTCACCTCCCACACGTGCACAAAGAATGGATATGCAAACCGCACAGGCACCAATAGCACCCATGGCCCATACAGTAAATGACTTTGCGGGTACGAAACGGACGGCGGATGGTGAGATCAAGGAGAAGTCGCCGACGAGTCCTGTGGCGGGGAGGTATGAGCATTCGAGGAATTCGAGCATGACTTCGCGAGGAAGTCAGATTGGCGAGGTACGTCCTTTCGTAGTATTTGAGTCTAAAACACGACGGAAGCACGCATTGGCGGCTTGCTGCATTGGAAAACATTCCCAGAATCTTACCCCGATCATGATCCCGTCATCCCTGCCCTCTTGTTCCGTTCTCTACCCCCCCCCCATCCCAAGACCAACCACTAACCCACCGCTCAGCTCTCCTCCCAACTGAAAACCCGCCTCTCCTATGCGATGGTCAAAGTCCAAAACGGATGGCAATCCCACACACTCACCGAGCTCGAATCCCTCACCAGCGCCCCCCCCTCCCCCCTAACCAGCTCCCTCCGCTCCCCGCGCTCCCGCCCAACTTCCAGCAGCACCCTGCCCGATCGCCCCATCTTCACCAATTCCTCCACCGCCGAGCCACACCACCACACCGGCACCCAAGGGCTTGACTACGCCTACCGCCACCCCACCTCCCCTACCAGGACCTACGAGTCCTTCTGGCGCGAACACTCCGATCCTCATCCCTCCCTCGCGCCCCCCGCAGACATCCACCCCCGCCGCCTCCCCCATCCCCCGAGGATACACACCTCCACTCACACTTCCCCATACACAGCCCTCTCCCCCTCCCCCTCCACGCCCACGCCCCGCAAACCACGCACCCCCTCCCAGAACGCAGCCATGGAAAAGGACGCCGTGGAGACGCTGGTGTTTATGTCCAGCCCCAAGAACGCGAGTTATCAAAGGGGGAGTTTGCTGGGGACGCCGTTGAGGAGGGAGGTGGCTGGGCGGGAGAGGGAGGTGGGTGGGAGGGGTAGGGGGGAGAGGGAGGTGGAGCGGGTGCTGGATGGGAGTGGGGGGGAGAGTAGCAGTAGTGGTGAGGAGGAGGAGGAGGAGGAGGGGGGGAGGATGAGGATGAGGAGGAGGATGAGGGGGTAGATACGCTGTTCGGAATCTGTTCGGAGGCTCTGTTCTTGGGGAGTGGGGGAGAAGGGTGTTAAGTGGGAGGCGATACCCCTCGTCATGACATTTTGGGCGGGTGATGTCTATATGAAGATAGAAGGAAATGAGGAAATGTTCATAGTATAAGTTACATACAAAGAAGGGATCTCTCTCCTCCAGTCTATCTTTCGAGGTATCAAGGACTAATCTGGAGAGCGAGAGAAGCAACCAACCTACTTGTGCAAAAATCCGATTGTTGATCGAAAACAGAATGCTACAGAAGGAAGGACGCCCCTATTTGTGACCGCTTTGAGGTTTTGCTTGGAGGACTGTCGGGTTGGTGGGCAAGGAATTTCGGACGGGGAGGGGATTTCCCTATGGGAAGGGAATTTCCTTCTGGGCAAGGGATTCCCTTCTGGGCAGGGGAGTTCCCTCTCGACGCAGGACCATTTTGTGGTGGAGAGAGAGGTGGTATGGAGAAGGAAAAGTAGAGGATCCGTTGTTATATCGCGATCTCAAGGTTGATGATGCGTGAAGAAGGTGCTCCTTGCTGCGTATCTGCTTTTAGGTTCATCAACTCGGCCTCTTCCCCCATCTCAACTCGGCGGCAACGGCTCCACATTCCAGATCATCTCCGCATACTCCTGAATACAGCGATCACTACTAAAGAACCCCATCCTCGCCACACTCTCAATCGTCCGCCGCGTCCACCCCTCCTGGTCCCTATACGCCTCGTCCACCAGATCCTGCGTCTGCACGTAGCTGGCGAAGTCGTCGCTCACGAGGTAGTAGTCGCCGTGGTCGGTGATGCTGCTGCACAGCGCGCTGAAGCGGCCGCTGTCGCCGAAGGTGTTGGAGCGGATGGCGGCGAAGACAGAGGCGAGGGAGGGGTCGAGCGTGAATGTGCCGTAGGTGTGAGCGTGGCGCAGGTCTTCGACGTCTTCGGCGAGGTGGCCGAAGAGGAAGATGTTGGATTCGCCGATTTCGCGCGTTATTTCGATCTGTGGGGGGGGGGAGGCGGGATTAGTGAAGCGCTGGGGGCTCGGTAGTGTAGATTCGAGAGAGAGGGGATAGGGGGAGAGAATAGATGTTGGGGGAAGAGTGGCAGGAGGAGGTAGAGGGAGGGGAGGAGACAGGGAGAAAGGCTGGAGGAAAGGACGTACATTTGCGCCATCGCAAGTCCCGATGATGAGACCACCGTTCAGGACGAATTTCATGTTACTCGTTCCGCTGGCTTCGGTCCCTGCCGTGGAGATGTGCTCGCTGATATCCGAAGCTGGCGTGATGATCTCTGCTTTGCTGACATTGTAGTCCTCGATATAGATGACCTTTAGTAGATCACCCACATCAGGATCCTTGTTCACCACCTCACCAACGCTGCATACTAGATGGATCACCGTCTTCGCCATCCAGTATCCGGGGGCAGCTTTACCGCCGAAGATGGACACACGAGGAGCGAGCTTCTTACGCTCTTCGGGCGACATGGCTTTGATACTTAGGTAGCGGTGGATGACGCCGAGGATGTTGAGCTGCTGACGCTTGTACTCGTGTATACGCTTGACTTGGATGTCGAACAGTGCTTTGGGGTTTACTTTCACTCCCGTGGTATTTAGAATGTGCTGGGCCAGGCGGACCTTGTTCGCGTATTTGATTTCTTGCCACTCTTTTCTAAACTCCTTGTCGTCTGTAAAGGCCTCAAGCTTGTTGAGCAGAGTGAGATCAGTCAGGAACTCGTGACCACCGATCTTCGAGGCGATCAGCTCCGACAGCCGTGGATTAGCCTGGTGCAGCCAGCGACGAGGCGTGATGCCGTTGGTGACGTTAGTGAACTTGTCGGGCCCATAGATTGTGACGAAATCCTTGAAAACGGTGGTTCTGATCAGATCGGAGTGCAGCTCGGCCACACCATTGACTTTGTGACTGCCAATGGTTGCAAGGTAGGCCATTCGTACCATCTTGGGCTGTGACTCCTCGATGATTGATACACGACCAAGCATGTCGCGGTCTTTGGGGAAGCGACGCTCAACCATTTGTAGGAATTCCATGTTGATGTCATAGATGATTTGGAGATGTCGTGGGAGCAGATTCTGCACCAATGGGACGGACCATTTTTCAAGAGCTTCGGGCATGACCGTGTGATTCGTGTAGCCGAATGTCTTGGTAACGATGCTCCAGGCTTCGTCCCATTCAAGGCCTTCCAGGTCTATCAGGATACGTTGCAATTCAACAATGGCCAGAGTTGGGTGGGTATCGTTCAGCTGAATGGCAACATTCTCTGGGAACGTTGACCAAGCCTTCTTCGACTTCTTGAAGCGGCGTACGATATCATACAGGGAGGCAGCACACCAGAAGTATTGCTGCTTCAGGCGAAGCTCCTTTCCACGCTCGAGGTTATCGTTGGGGTACAGAACGGCAGAGATTGTCTCAGCACGCTGCTGATCTCCTACCGAGCTTTCGTACTCTCCGTTGTTGAACTTCTGGAAGTCGAACTCTCCTGATGCGGCTTTGCTAGACCAGAGACGGAGATTGTTTGTAGTCGCAGTTTTATAGCCGGGAATGGGCGCATCGTAAGCTGTGGCTTCGACAATTTCTCCACCTTCCCAGACAGCTTTGGTCTTGCCATCATCATCCCTGACCTTTCAGCAACAGAAGCCAGAATGAAACGGGCATGCTTACTGATACTTTCGAACATTACCATAAAATTGGATCTCGACTGTCACGTCCTGACGTGGGAATTCCCAAGGATTAAAGTCCAGCCAGTAATCTGGAATCTCCACTTGATATCCATCGATGATTTGCTGCTTGAAGATGCCGTATCTGTATCGAAGAGCGTATCCCCAGGCTGGGTAATTCAATGTTGCAAGACTGTCGAGGAAGCATGCAGCAAGCCGTCCAAGACCGCCGTTGCCGAGAGCAGCATCATGTTCTTGCGAGATGACGTCCTCAATCCGGAAGCCAAGCTCGGAAAGTCCCTCTATACCTCGTCAATTTGACCTCAACTCTATGCGGACAACCATACCTCTGGCGACGTCTTTCAAGCCCACATTGAGCATAGCATTGTCCAAAGCTCTGCCCATCAAGAACTCAAGCGAGAGGTCTGGCCTATGATCAGCTCTGCGAAGCTTCCACGACTTATTTCCTTACAGTATACCCGCTTCTGATCTGCGAAAGTCTGCCTCTGCTGGGTCTTGTTCCATTCGACGATGAGTCTGTCACGGAAGGCCAGCGCGGTGCCGGAGTAGGCGGCTCTAATCTGACGTCAGACGAGGTGTAATGTTCATTCGATTTCAATGCTCACAGCTCGTCGCAGTTAAAGAGGGAGCGTGCCAAGGTAGTTTCGATATGATGGACGGCCTCATCCTAGACAATCGGTTAGCCAGCTTTCGAGATGCCAATTGGATTTCCCCGCCTACTTCGAACTCTTCCTTAGTTGTGAAGCCTTTCTTAGACTGGATCCTGTGTCAATCGCACGCCCATCTCTGGCATTGCGTTCCTGAGCTTACGTGCTTCTTCCAACTACAAAGAGGTCAGCATGAGCTTTCGAAAGCGTCAATGTGTCCTCACGCGTCTCTCTGAGGTTCGGGTATACTCGACTCGACGCTCTTGATGTCTGCTGCACCAAAGCCGGTCGCCGTCCGGGCATGCTTTGGTCTTGTGAAATCCGGGCCTACTGGACCTCTGAGCTCAGATATGGGGGCACTCGTGGAGGGCCTTCGCTCTCTTTTCTGGGTGCCATTGGTGGTGGACATGCTGCTGGCTATATTGGCAATACCTCACGTTCGATGCTCTAGGAGAGTAGAGTACACAGAGAGCATGAGACGCAATGTAGTCACAGGAAGCAGACTAACAAAAATGTTGAGAGTCGAAGAAATGCTAGCGGAGGATCTGGGGCATCGACCAACCAGCGCGATAAGATGCGGCATGGTGGGGGTTTGATCCGATAACCGGGGGAGTTTCAGGGTCTCCCGGGGCTAGTCTGGTCTCGTCCATGCGCGGAGAGCGACCAAGTCCTTTTCATGCCTCTAATGAGGCTCTTGATCTTGATGGATAGAGAGAATAGCGACTCATGTAGTAGGGTAAAATGCACCAGAAGCATGAGATGCGGGGGACAGGGACGCGTACAGTAAGCATAAGTAAGCATCCATTGGTGCTTCATGCATGAAAGCGAGAATGGCTTGTAGTCAACCAGGGTTCCCATTGATCAAAATGGTACCTGGGAAACAATTCTTTTCGTTTCCTTGCAGGTAGGGGAGTACTTTTTCCTCTCCCTATTCGTCACCTTTCCCAAGCTGTGTTACCCACCATGGACCGCCTGGGCAGCCTCAGTGGTGTACCTTCAGACATCGTACGTAGCTGGCCAAAATTCCTTTCTCTACTTCGCTTTGGATCCATCTTGTATTCAGTCAGGCCGAAAGATTCCGCGTTAAATGTCGACGAACGTTCGATTGCCTGTTAGCACAGCCTCCGCTAAGCAGTCAATATGGCTGGGTTTAGGCGAGAATCAATTTCGAACACATGTTGTAGGCCTTGAGAGTGCATCAAATGAAGTACCTGGAGATCCGAAGGTCCATTCCTTGCAGGATTGGGAGCGCGGTCATGCTCATCCCGGTCATCGTTTACCTTTGAGAGTTGAGCAACGGATCGCAGATGATATTGCCTTCATTGCCGCTGCCGAAGAAGGCGTTGCGGCTGTTGCAGCTGCCAGTTTAGAGGAGCTTGTCGACGGTCAAGGTCTTCGTTTTCGGCTTGCGATGAACGCTGGTGTACCGACGAAGACGAGAGATGTGCTCCGATTAATGTTCGACACGCTAGCTACTTGTGCGAGCCGAGGTGAGTATCAATCCTTATTGCAGCCCAAGACTCAGCCGACCGACAATAGAGCTCCCGGCTCTCGAAGCCACCGGGTTACTTTTCTCTTACACCATCAATCTATGCGAAGAGCGTATACACTCCCGATTGCAATCAACTCATTGGCGGCGGCCATTCTACCGCGTCGGTCGAGTCAATGACTCCGTGGAGCCTCTTCATCTGGCCTTGCGGAGGTTATCAGATTCGCATCGAGCTTTCTTGTCGAATCATTCAGCTCGATCTCGAACCTTTCTTCAGGATTTGGACGAATTGTGTAATCTGTATGAAGCCATTGATGACCATTCTGACAACGGAGAGGAGAAGCAGACCAAGCTGAAACAAGCTCTCCAACAAAGTCATGCGTTGTCAACGAGCAATGGCGCCTGCACATTGGAGACCACGATTGCGGATTGCGGTCTTAATCCTGAGAGCATTTGTCAAAACAAGCACATTAGACAGGTATGCAAGCTTGGGCGATACAGGGGATTTTGCCTTGACACGCCCAACGATGCGAGAAGATATCGAAAGCTTTTCCGAACGGTAACGATAGAATATCTACTCCCATATGAGCCAACAAGATCCACCATCTCCTATTCGCAGAGATCCTCCGTCGAATGCTACGTGCACGCGGAGATCCAGCTTCTTCTCTACAATGACAGAAGAAGGAGTGTCGGATTTTTAGGCCCCAGAGTCTTTGGCGTGAGCAAGTCTGCCTGCTATCTGTGCAACCTGTTCATCCTCGGACATGGTGACTTCTTCATCAGCAAAACGCACGGGCGGCTGTACGAACAATGGGCGTTGCCTGACTTGGCCGAGTATACCCCTCAACATCGTCAGAGGTATAGAAGCATCCTCAAAGCAATGGATGCTGAAGTGCAGTCTTCCATCCACAGGCAGCCCTTTCGAAAGAGGCAATACCCTTTGGGAAGCTGGATCAGCTTGCCAACCCCTCCGCCTGCGTCGCTAACAGCCTCAGATGCAGGAACGGCACTCTCTGGTCTCTCGGGATCTCATCTCACACCGTCACGGACACCTGTGGCAACCACACGAAATCTTACACCGCATCTGCCAAGCGCTTCAAGGAGTATACTTCCTTCCTCACCCACACCGGATAAACCTGCGCAGGGTACACCCCGATCTCACGATAATCCCTCGCCATCGGATCGACATTTGCTCCCATCTTCATCCTTACCACAATCTGCCCCACTTCCCATACCGTCTTCTCCTCCGTCACCAGACCCACGACCTCCACTTGCTGCTCCTCCACTACAATCTCCTTCCCCACCACCCCAGCAGCTATCGCCTAGCCCGCTCCGGCCTGCTACAGCTTCCCCGTCCCCATCCTCCTTTCCAGACGCTCAATCCTCGGCAGCGGAGAACCAGGGACCACTCCCACCCCCACAGCACCCTCACCTCCCATCCGCGCTTCCACAGCACTCGCCTCCCAACCCACCCCCACCGTCACACCCTGCACCATACACCCCACGCCTTTTGTCCCCTCTACCTCCTCCTCCTCCTCCTCCTCCTCCTCCTCCTCCTCCTCCTCCTCCTCCTCCTCCTCCTCCTCCTTCTCCCTCCTCCAAGCCACCATCCCCCTCCACGATCCACCTCCTCACACCCACCCAGCCCCTCCACCTCCCCTCCCCCCACCTTTCCACAACCCTCGAGATCGAGCCCCCATCCTCCGCGCACATCCGCATCCTCCCCCCTCCTCAAAACAAACCCCCAGCTCCTCCCCACAACCAAACCCTAGCCCCTCCACACCACAAACCCCGACCAGGACTCATCATCGATGTCGACGCGCTCATCCCAGACGAGGCACGCACGTTTGCAAGGGACGAGGCGGAGGGGGAGATGGTGCTTGTGCTGCAGCGCCGCGATGGGCGGGGGGTGAGGCTGGGGTTGGAATGGCTGTGAGGGTGAGCTGAGAGGGGATGGATGGGCGAGGTGTACAGGTTATGGAGCCTACGGAGTGGGCAGGGTGGGTCTGGTGCTTCCTGGATTGGGGGCAAAGACTCCGGGATATCACCCAGCGTGGATGCAGAGGAAGGAGGGGGGTAGTCGGACGAGCATCTCACGGTTCGATATCCAGCTTACTGCATTCGGTTTTCACACGGAGATGCCACAGGACAAAGAGGGAAACCTGAATGGGGACTGGTGCGGATATGGCGATTGCAGCAACGTTTCCAAAAGCTTCCATTTTCACACTTGCTTGAGCTGACTCGCGCTGCCGCTTTCCTCTCCTGCTTTCTCTGCATACGCTTCCACTCTCCCAGCTGCTTCTTTTTTCCTCAACCCCTCTACACACCACCAATTCAAGCCCAGTGATCCCACTTCCAGACATAAAACTAGCCAGTCCCACTCCATTGAATTATGAGAAAGGGTCTTTTACTCTGGCACACAACACTAGATTTCATAATGGTATCGACAGCCAGCCAAGGTAGCCCAAGCACGCACACACATGCCCAAGCAACAAAAGGGGGTTTTTTTCCCAAGAAAGGCGCCCAAGCCCCAGCCAAGAGATCCGGAACGCCGTACGGTGCAGAATGAGGAATACGAGCAAGTATCGAAGAGGGCGAAAGAAGAGCAGGTAGGGCGCGATATGTACAGGTTTCGTTTTTTCGTCACTGGTTTCTTTGGTGGTGGGATGGGGTAGTCATGGCTTGGGTTTTTTGGTTTATAAAATGCCGGAGTCGGCGAGGGCGTTGTGCAGGATGGTGTCTTTGACGGCGGCGAAGACGAGGCGGATGTTGGATGTGTCGGTCGCTTGCGTGAGACTGGAGGGAGTCAGCTATTGTTGCGACGTGTCTCTTGGAAAGTGTTTGGGCTTCGAGATCCACACTTACTGGGGGTATAAATTCAGATGCGCGCGATTGACTTGGTTGAAGCGCCATAGTAGGTATTTGGCCGCCCGGTTGACGTCGTTGCCGCCAGAGTAGTCCGGGAAGTAACTCCCGAGCGGTGATCGCCCGAGCTTGATTTTGAAGAGATCGACTTTGTTGAGGAAGAGGATGATGCTCGTTCGCATGAACCAGCGCGAGTTGACTACCGAGTCAAAGAGTACGAGGGATTCCATCATCCGATTCTGAATCACGTGTCAGCGGGTTTGCACAGCGACGGGGTCGTAAAAGGAGGGTTTCCATGGTTGCTGCTGTGGATCGGAGTCTTGATACGCACCTGGTTGCTCTCTTCGAGGAGTACCTGATCATACTCGCTAAGCGCGACACAGAAGATGATTGATGTGACATTTTCAAAGCAGTGGATCCATTTCTTCCGTTCGCTTCGTTGGCCACCAACGTCGAACATGCTGTTCGTTGAATCATCAGCATCGCTCAATACTGGGACTGGGGCTCAGTGTTAAGACTTACTGTATGCTCAACTGTCCCATTGTAAACCTCGTTTCGTATATACCGGTCGTCTTCGTTCGCGCTCGCAGTACGTCTGCTTCTATCGGTATGTAGTCTGGACCCGCTATCCGCAGCACCTCGTCAAAGAAACTGCTCGCCGTCAGCCTTCTGGTCGCTCTCAGGTTGTACACTAATAGCTAGGCTCAGCTGAGATACCCACTATGGTGCCGAGTCCATCATATAGAATTCACTTTGATGCTCCATCACATCATTAATCGCCCGATCCTTCCATATCGATACCACCGCCTGTCCTACTCTTGCGTCCAAAGGTGTATGTGGGTCCGGGTCAACCTGATATTCCAGCAGATAGTCGCTGTTCACTATGTTCTCCGGATCTGCAGGCTCGATCTCGAATTGGCGCATCGCCCCTATGAGAGCCTTCGAGCAGTCCAGTACGTTCTTGTAGATTGTAAGGCGGTATAGCGCCAGCTCGTCTCGTGTGTAGCCGTTCTGGTGGATAATCTTCATCTGCTTGACGATGGTTGATTTACCGCTTTCACCAGAACCTAGAAAAGGTTAATATCATATCCAGTCTTGACCCAATGTTGCCAGCAATAGTAACGTACCCAGTAGTAGTATCTTGCATTCTTTACGCAGCCGCCGCGAATCCTCTTCCAGCTTTGCATCTATGGCCCGACTCCGTTTCTTCTTTTCCTCCTCGTCGCTATCCGACTTGCTCTGACAGGCGCCCATATTGGCAAGAGCTGTCTCGTCAGAGCAGACGACGCTGCTGCTAGACGCGTAACAACCAAGGCGAACAGCACCTCTTCGCCACCGCAACCTTCACTCTGCAAGTCAATGCAGGCTAGTGATCCCTCAAGAATTCAGATTGTTGTGATGTAGGACCCAGGCTAGCAGCGGCTCCCGCTATCGTAAACTAGCAGCACAGGGTGTATGCTGCCGACGGTGCAGGATCGGAGGGCACAGCGATCGCCAGACGTCTAGATTGCAGTCCAAGTCCCAGGCGCTAGACTGCTATAGCTTTCTTCTGGACTAGATGGCTGCGTCTGAACAGGATGAATAGATTCTAACGGTAATCGCTGACTGAATGCCGTACTGCTCGCTAGCAACTGGTCCCAATGTCGTCCAGATTCGTTTTCCCAAACCCAGCACAGTGAGACGAAACCGTTCTTGCTGAATACCAAAGTGCTGCTGTGGTGGTGTGAATGACAATGGTCCAACAGTATGAGGCTGGAGCTCGAAGCTGTCGACTTCAAATCGAGGCTGCAGGGGTCCGAGCTACCAGCGAGCAGTCAATGCCAATCCTCAATCTCTTCGGATCCTCGATCCCCCAGATCAAGTCATGGTTGTGGAGAGGAAGCGGTCAATCTAAAGTCGTACAGGGCGGCGGAGTGGGACTGTGGAAGTCGGTGCTGAGGATGGTTCGTGCTGACCTCGTGGGAGTGGATCGCCCCGGATAGCGCGCTGCAGAGTCAACGCACGGTGCCAGCCAGCACAATCGACGGCGCTTCGGACGGACGCAAAGCTACAGATGCGAGCTGCAGCTGCGTGTATTAGATGAAAATAGATGACGAATGGAATGGGTGAACGGGGGTGGACTGAGCTGTTGGGCGGAAGCTGGGGTAAGGTCAGGGTTCGAACACGCTGAGCAACAAAGCCCCGTCCGCCAAAAGGTTGGATCCGATCTGGGAGTGGGGAAATTGCCCGCATCGATGTCACAAGTCACCGGCAGCGTCATCCCTAACCCTTATTCTCGTTGCGACGGTATGCTTTCTACATAACAGAGCCCGCTACCAGTCTGTCGTCATTCGCAGAGATCGATGTTGCGCGCCGACAGCGCCGCATATATCGCTCAAATCTCCATGTCCCGTTTGCCGCATGTTTCCAACAACCAATCGCTGCCGCATGAGTGAACCCTCGCATGCAGCATCTCTTACCTACTACGTACCGACGCCATGGCCCGGGGGAATACGGCCCTCGCGGTACGAAGCCAGGCCTCACCTTGATCCAGCTTCTCCTTTCTCGTAAACCAAGTACAGGGCTGCCAAATCGGGACGTTATTTCGCTGCGAGACATAAAATGAGCGCCAGTGGTATTTTCTTCATGATGAACGCTTGGTCTTATCACCTGATCGGAGCAGATTGACCACATGTTTTACTATCATTGAGAACATATTCTGCGATGCGAGTACAGCGATGGCACCCTCGAAAAGGAAGCATCGCAACATCGCACTCGTAGGCTCTGCAATATGTCGGAGACGCATCGTTGGAGGCTTGTCAAGCGGGCACATTCGACGCTTGAAGGAAGGGATATAATTCCAAGACAATGTCCATACGCTATATTAGGCATATCTCTGCTCAATGCGCAGATGGCCCATGCAACGGAAGACACCCCAGTACAGGAGATCGAGGATCGAGATACCAATTGAAATTGTGTTGATAATTGACGTAGAAAGCAAACAGTGTCTCATAGGAGACATCTCCGCATCAGAGCCTGAACAGGGGCCCGAGAAAGGATGAGGGAAGGACGGGATGACGTTGCAGCGATCTGCAAGGTCGGAAGAGGATGTCGTACCTGGACAACAGTACTGTGGCTGGTAACCGTGGGCAGATGGAATCAATTGAAATAGAATACCATCTTGATGATCTGTACCTGAAAGCATAAGTAACCATCAGCAAGCAAGCTTGCAAAAAGGGATGGCAAAGTGAGGAAAAGGGCGGCGCTCTCAGTGGGTCGTGCGGGAGATCAGCTGCAGCTTCCGAAAGCATTCAAGCGACAAACACCAAGCGAGTCCGATCCAAGATTTTGGTCCTTCCTTACGACTACTCCGTGCGCTCTCACACCTTCGTTGACCTGCTAACCTTACCTCTCCTGGTTTGCTATCTTCTCTTCAACCACGACTCGGCTTTAGCCTGCAGTCAAGATGGCGGAGTTCGTTCGTGCCCAGATCTTCGGTACCACCTTCGAGATCACCAGCAGGTATGCCTCACACCAGGCACGGCGCACATCACGTATCTTTAACAATTGTACAGGTACACCGACCTGCAACCGGTCGGTATGGGAGCTTTCGGTCTTGTCTGGTGAGCCATGACAGGGAAGCTTTTGGAGCCTTGGGCGCTGATGTTTGCTATACAGTTCAGCCAAAGACCAGCTTACTGGGCAAGCGGTGGCAGTCAAGAAGATCATGAAGCCTTTCAGCACTCCAGTCCTTTCCAAGCGTACCTATCGAGAATTGAAGCTTCTCAAGCATCTCCGTCACGAGAATGTACAGGGACACACAATTACCCCGCAGGACACAGGCTGACTGCATGAAGGTTATAAGCTTGAGCGACATCTTCATCTCTCCACTAGAGGACATGTATGGCCAGCACACCCCATTTTATCATTCAATTGCTAATTATCTTGTAGCTACTTTGTGACTGAGCTCCTTGGTACCGACCTGCACCGCCTCCTCACCTCCAGACCTCTCGAGAAACAATTCATCCAATACTTCCTATACCAGATCCTAGTATTCCTTCCAGGCCTGAAGAAGAGGACAGGGCTGACACTGGTAGCGCGGTCTGAAATACGTACACTCGGCAGGGGTTGTCCATCGCGACTTGAAGCCCAGTAACATCCTCGTCAACGAGAATTGCGACCTGAAAATCTGCGACTTTGGCCTTGCGCGCATCCAGGACCCACAAATGACGGGATATGTGTCGACGAGATACTACCGCGCGCCGGAGATTATGCTCACATGGCAGAAGTACGATGTGGAGGTTGACATATGGAGCGCAGGGTGTATCTTTGCGGAGATGCTGGAAGGGAAACCATTGTTTCCAGGCAAGGACCACGTCAACCAATTCTCCATCATTACAGAGTTGCTGGGCACCCCACCCGACGAGGTCATTCAGACGATAGGCAGCGAGAACGTAAGCGATGGGCATCCAGATGGGGGTTTCTGATGATTGATCTGGCGCAGACGCTCCGGTTCGTCCAGTCTCTACCCAAGCGAGAGCGCCAACCTCTATCCAACAAATTCAAGAACGCAGACCCTCTCGGTAACATGATCCTTCCCTCGCCATCACTCTGACTAATCAAGCCAGCCATCTCCCTCCTCGAAGACATGCTTGTGTTCGACCCTCGAAGGCGCGTCCGGGCCGGTGAGGCGCTCGCCCACGAATATCTCGCCCCTTACCACGACCCGAGCGACGAGCCTGTAGCGGAGGAGAAGTTCGACTGGTCATTCAACGATGCAGACCTACCGGTGGACACATGGAAGATCATGATGTACGAGCAGCTCTACGATCTCGCCTCGCAAGAATAAAAGGTTGAGGGAAGCAGCGTCACTGATTGTCTTTCTTGGCGCAGGTACTCGGAGATCCTAGACTACCACAATGTCAAGCCTGACGATGAAGGAGGGCAGGAAAACGGCCACTAGAACGAAAAACAGAACACATGCATGGGATGGGGATTGATTGTGAGCTCTTTCAAACAAGTGTCATTCTAGATCACTTTCTGGCCTCGGAGTATTTTCTGATGGCTTCAGTTTCTTTGTTGTTGGTGGGGCTACTACTATACCAGCAGAGCGATGAGATGACCCGTTTCTCATAGATGTGGTTGAGAGGTGTGTTTGCTGTTCTTGCCAATATACATAGGGCCAAGCATTGAGACAGCAAATGCATACGCAGGCTTCCGTTTCCGCTGATTCGGAATTAGGAAAGAAAACAGGAATTGCAAAGGATTAAGTTGTTGAATTCCATGCCGTTAGCTTGAAGGATTCTTCGAGGAAGAGTCCCACAGAAATACGCCGTCAAAGGTCAGTTCTTTGGCTTGAATTGTTCAGGAGTAAATAGTCCTACAGAGTCACGTTGTCAAATTCCATGCCTGTCATCGCTGAGAAGGAGTCCTTTAGAGTCACATTGGCGAAGTCCATCCCTTTCGCTTGACGAATTCTTTGAGTCGAGTCCCATAGAATTATATCGTCGAAATCCATCTCTTAACCTTGAGTATTCCCGGAGAAAGAGTCCCGCAGATTTACATCGTCATGCTCCATCCCTTTGACAGCAAGAGGTCAAGTAGCATACTAACACATTCAGAAGGATTGGAGGCGACCCTGAAAGCTTGAGGTTGGGAATGGAAGGACGACGATTGTGCTGCACCTTCAGCGGCTCAGGGTTATCTCACGAACTCTTAGGGTTGATACTCGAGCATCAACCTCAGTTGGATTTCAATGTCAACTGCTAGAAAGTCGAGGCGCTCCAGGTGCGAAGCTCTGTCGTGGACCCTGTGATCTGTGAGCCACGATGACCTCCGCTAGCGCACCAGTAATATGCGTTGTGGGTTTCCATCATGCCAGGTAAAGCCCCCTAGCATATGTTCAAGAATGGCTCTCACTGCTTGTTAGAGGACCCGAAATCGAGAGCTGGTTTGGTGTCGAAGATGGAGAAGACCCGGCGATTGCCAATGACTGGTCATATCTCCCTTTCATGGCCCTCTCTGATGGCGCCCACGCGTAAGGAGACCAACTCCCGAGGAAGGCGGCCCTCGCTCAGCGGCAGACAGATCCATTGAGGACTTCTCCTACTTCACCCTTCGCCGAAGCGCAAGCTCCAAGGGTCCTGCGACATCAGTCTTCGGAATATCTTGTACGCGGCAGATTGATTCGAACGACCTCTTGAATCGCCCTGCACATGTCACAAGAAGTACGGTACAAAAGGCGGTGGTGGTGATTGCGGATGGACCACAATCTTTTGGGCATGTGCGGGAGAAGCTATCGATGGTTACAGGAGCCTGGTTCGCACAGAGGTATTGACGCTATGGTGAGGTGTAGTTTTGTGGGCTGACCAACTTTAGAGACTTTGCCGATGTGGACATATTGAAGGTCGGTGAGTGACCAATGGCACCGTTGATAGGATCTGGCTAAACAGATGAGTAGGAGTTCCAAGAAAGTCTGGTTGCAAGCCTACAGGACACCCAAGATGACCGGGATCAGTACCTGGGTACGAGATGTGAGACGGTGCTTTCTGGCGCAGAGCTGATTATGATAGGGCTTTCTCTTCGGGAGCTCATCCATGAGTTCAAGCACCAAATTCTGGTGCTCTTCAAGTGCTGTCTGCTGCAGCCCAAAGTGATTTCTCCGACATCCCCCCTTTCGTTAGCGCTAGCTTACTTGGCTAGATGCTCTTTTTCGGATCACGATGTGAACGGCTGTGCATGATGCAATTTACCTTGATTTCATTGATACCCGGTCTGCTGCGAAGATTAGAAGATTGCGCAGATCCGGAATTTGATAGCTATGAGAGGAATATGATAATGCCGGCGTCATTAAGGACGAGTGAACGAAGTTCTCGTACGATCGCACTTTGGAAGGGGCGTATACTTGGCTGATTTGACATAGTATTATCTTACATGGGATTGCCATTGCAGCTCTTTGGCAAAGGGGCTCTCTTTGGTCCCTATACTCCGTTGCAACAGCTGGACGTTCTTGCGGACTTCGGCACCAAGTCGTATATCGTTGGTTCTACAAACTCTCTTCTCCTGCAGCAAAAGGATCGCTACAGCGACATACTTATCAATGTAAGCCTACGAATCTCGTGGCCCTGGACTAGAGCTCACATTTCTAGCTTGACGATACCACTATCAGCATCACCTCGCCATCTCTCCGCAACGCTCTCAATCTCTCCGCCGCTGATCGTCGCTGGATCGACTTCCTATCGCAAACGGTGGCCGATACCTGGGACGAAAATAACCCTTCCCGGCCCAAGACGATGGGATACATGGGCTCAGAGGATTTCATTCGTCTTCAGTTCGAGGAATATCTTCTTGCTCTCCTCTCTTCGATCAAGTACCACATCTACCTTACCAACTCTTCGAACCCCCTGCCTCTCGCCACTGTCGAGGGTGACCCAGTACAGGACTTCAACCCGGAGTGGATCCACGCTTGGTGTCAGACTTCTTCATTCGCCCTCTTTCACAGCCACACTGATTCCCATCTCTTCGACATCGTGGAGCCGCGACATCCAACAGCCGGAAACCTTTCCTTTGAGGATATCCAGAGGCGCCTGACCCAGCAGATCCAGATGATGCACCTTGACGACCGCTTCGCTACGAGTAAAGAGACCCTCAATCGCCATCTCGCCACAGGGCAAGAAAAGGTCTCGGAAACGCTTACGCACTGGTGGGCCAAGATCGAAGCCGCACGAGAAGCTCAGCAGCGTAAGCGTGCCGAAGCCGCGAGTCGCCCCACGACTCCACAGCCTTCAGAAGCTGGGGAGAATGCTCGTCCCAAGGTGGGATTAGATACCGCTGCTGCACAGGCTAGTGTTGCAGCAGCAGGGCAGAAAGCGGGCGCCTACTTGAGTAGCTGGGGAAGCTGGGCGGCCGACAAGCGGAAAGGATGGGGGCGGATGCCGAGTATGTCTAATATGAGGAGTTCGACGACTTCGCCGGTCAAGGCGAGGGAGAAGTCCTGGGATGGCGGTAGCGGTAAGAGTCCGACTAAGAAAGAGGAGAAGGGTGGGGATGGGATTGGGAGGATAGATGCTTGATGAATAAATAGTACAATTTGTTGTAACGTAGGTGAAGCATTAGAACCATGCTAGGTGCTTGTCCGCCAAGGTTTGTGTCAAGTGAATCTCGTTGTTGTCCTTCGACTAAGCAAGCTTTCATCTTCTTCACTCGCGCGGAACAAGTGAATCTTCCCAACGATTCACGAAGCGTACGTGTCAGCGAAAAAAGGGACCTGCCCATTGATCTATCCTTCCCGAAGAGTGCTCGCCCTCGCTGGAGGAACATGAACAACATTCAAGACAGTTGCCTGCCAACAGCACCACTGGAGGCACGACATATATCAACGTCTACACGATAACACGTTGGAGATCCAGACCAGTTCGGGCCCATAGGAAAGGCGTCATTGAGTCTTTGCGACCCTAACCGAGTGTTGAACTTGACGTCCCGATTCCTTTGCGTGAGCATTCCAGAACAATTCGGCCTTGGTACAGTGAGCGGAGTTCCTCTTACAAAGCCAATGCTAAGCGCTTCTCAGATTCTATTCCTTGTGGGATTCTCTACGAAATGTCGCTTCCGTCATTGACCTCCCGAGTGCAATTACAGGATGATGATAATCTCTCGAACGCCTCCGTACCACGACCTGCAGGTCTTCTTCAGCTGTCGAATGAGCTCATCATTCCGATCATCGCTCGCACTTACCACCAAGACCTAGTCAGCCTCGCCTTGAGCTGCAAGTTGTTACATGCGCTGGCGAAGTCAGCGCTGCGAGTACATCGAGCTCTGATGCAGGAGCTCAGTAATCAGACAACTTACCATAACCCTCGGCATTTCAGCAAAGTTCTCAGAAGCGTACTTGAAGAGCCTGGAAGCGGCCTTTACGTCCGAGAGTTGGTTTTTAGGCCATCTGGATTCTGGAGCCCAGACCCAGGGAAGACCACTGACGACAAGTGGTTACTCGCTAAGGCTAAAGAGTCCCCTTTCAAAGACTTCATCGACAAATTGGTAGCTGACCTCTATGGCGAATCCAATCCTGGTGTGAAGCAAGATCTATTGCGAAGCATAGCGCGGGGCAAGCATTTGCCTATAGTCGCATTTCTATGTGCCATATTGCCAAATCTCAGCAGACTTGAGATTTACACATACTTCGATTCTGTTAGGTTGCAGCTGGAGTTACTGGATCTTGTGCTGCAGTCTCGTCATTTAACCAAGGTCGATGGCAGCTATTTCTCCAACTTGCGCTCGGTCGAGATCCACGGTATTACTGGACCGTGTGAGAACACCGCCTTTGGAATACTGAAAACGTGTGCTCACATACCATCTATGTGGATACTTGTTGGTGTAGGCTTTGTCTTGAACGGCTACCAGACTAAGACCGAGTGGGTTTCTAGCGTGAAGTCTCTGGCGCTTCAGAGATGTGCTATAGACGAACTGACGATTCGGCACATGGTGCTTGGCATGAAGCACTTGAAGCAATTTACTTACACACAACGGGACTCCGGGCAAAGGCCTCAACCTCGACCCAGTCTTGGAAGTCTTTGTGCTGCGCTGTTGGATTGTGCCCAGGGAACTCTAGAGCGTTTGGAGATTACCGGCTTAGACCGAGGCATTCTAGATATGGATACATACGAAGGGTGTTTGCTCCACTTCGCATCACTACACGATGTCACCGTCGAATATAGCTCGCTGCTCAGGGCTCAACACGTTTTGAACCGGTGGTCCTGCGGCCTTTACGCTCACCTGCCCGACTCTATTCGCAAAGTCGAATTGGACTGTTGGAGCCTCCAAGCGGGATATCGATACCGTCCCCGGATCATCAGTTGTTTGTTGGAAGTCTTGCTGGACGAGTCTGCGCCTTCGCTGTCCAATCTCGAATGTCTAGGGATAGCTTCTCTTGATGAGAGGACTGTCGACAATTTGATCGAAGCCAGATACGTCGATCGGCTTGCAGCTGCAGGAATACAACTCAACTTTGACAACGTGCATTCTCCCGATGACTATTCCGATAGCGTACCGTTTGATGGATAGGCCTAGAGCAGAGAACGGGGCGGCCTACAGACGTTCGAACATATTTTCGATCATACGTCTGGAATGGCTGCGGTGAGATCGGTATCTGTCGTTTAAGGAATGGTTGGTGAGTTTCTAGCCAATCAGCTCATCGACGGTCGATTGTGCCGTACCTCCAGAGTGCAAGATAAGTAGTCATTGCACGGGAGTGCGAATTCAAGTCTGCGCAGCCTAGACACCTGCGTTCATGTACCTAGTTGCTATCGAGCAGGTAAAGACGAGGTGATTGGGGGAAGCGGAATCACGGTGCTCCCTTCGTTTCAAAACAGCACAAAAGCCGAAGGCAGCGTGGAAAGGGGCAAGACTTTACCATCTACTGAAACTCCTGTCCTTGCGTCTTGAATAGATCTTGTAAAGTATCCCATCTTCAAGGGAGCCTCCATCCATACCCTACATCTACCATCCGGACCATGGCAAATCTTCTCCATCCTGTGTCTCGGCATGCTGCACCTTTCTGGGGTTAAGAGTCAATCGCATAAATACTCAATACTCATATTGATTTATTCGCTGCTTCTCGGTCCCTTGCCCAGGCAAGTGGATTGCTTTGACGTTTTGCCTCTTTAGCTAATGGTGCTCAGTGGTCAATCTGCCCATCGCTATCTCGTTAAACCGGTTTATTGAGAGATGGTGCACAAGTTCTTGCCGAGGCATGGGATAGAGAAAACTTGTTATGGTCCGCATAGTAATCGAATGGTCCGGTCAGTAAATGTACCTTAGGGTACGAGTAGAGGGTCCTGCTCCCACTTGTCTCAAATACGACACTAAGAGGTGCAAGTGAATTGATTCTGGAGCTCAATTCATTGGCCGAGGTTAGGCCCAAGATCTCGCTTAGCGCGTTGGCTGCCACAACGGAGTTTTGGTACAAGTTCAACCTCGTATGCTGTCTTTTCCCTCCAAGACCACGCGCACACACCAATCTACACCCTTATACCGTGGCCATTCTTGTCTTTACCCCCGTCGTTGGAGCATCTGACACTTGTGCAGGTGCTCCGTTCTCCTGAGCTTGTCTCAGTGAGAGCACATTCGGTGTTGAGATTTATCTCTTCGCCTCTTATCACTAGGGTCTTGAACCCGGTGAGTTTACAAACCCAACATACTATCAAGTATATCTCTTTCGCAGAGTATCCCTGTGTTGGAACAGGAGATCAAGTATCTGCGACGCGATCTGGAGCGAGCGCGAGACGACAAGCAGCAAGCGGAAGATGACCTTAAAGCCTACCTCTTGAAGAGCGAGGTAGTGAGTACTACGAGGGAAGTAGCTCCCTCAGAGGCGATCGCAAAGCTTTCGAGCGAGCGAGATCAAGCATTACGCGAGAGGGATCAAGCTAATCGTGATAAACAGAAGGTGATAGCTGAGAAGGAGCAGGCTGCCGAAGGCTGCACAACAATGTGCACGCAGGTCGAGAAACTCCTCGCACGCATCTCCGAGATAAAAGTAGAGCGAGACGACGCTCAGCGTAGGGTCAAGAACCTGGAACAGCTTCTCCCTGACGATGTAGAATATCCAAACGAGCTTGTCACGCAGACTACCTCCTCGGCTCTCACCACGAAACACAGAGAAACCACATTTGAAGATATTATAAATCCATCACCGGAGCTCCAAGCCAGCTTAAAGCTGCAAATGCAAAAGATCAAGCAGGAGCAGTCGTCTAACAAGCCCTTCGGAAACCCCCAGCAAGTCATGTGGTTTCCTATGCCGACGGCGGAGGAAACTGAACGTAAGCGAAAGGAGCGCGCTGCGGCATCCGAGGCTATTGTTCTTGCCACACTTCGGCAGTACAAGGTTCAGGACGAAGAGAATGCGCGCAAGCTCAAGGTAACAGCGCATGAGAATGCTGAGGGCACTGCACGCGAGACCCCAGATGTTGTTCAGAAGAAGTCGACCAGCTCAAACCCTTGGGCACCGAATGCCAATCACACCGATGAGCCAGGAGGAGCGTCGTCTATCGCGGGAAAGCGTAAAGCGGGCGAGGCATTGATGCCCTCGGCCGATGCACCAAAGAAGAGAATGACCGTACGTCAGCCATCTCGTCTATCATGAGATAGTCTGCGCACAACGGGACAGCTCAGCAAGTCGTGCAAAACCTAGGACGATCACTTCTAAAGCTCCCTGAAGTGAATCCGTTGCAGCGGTTAGGCTGACATCAGGCTTATGCAGGGAGGGGCAGTGATACTGGTGAGCTCTTCCGATGATGGTAATATTGCGTGGAGGCTAATCACACTTCTAGGTGGTTAGTAGCAGGGTTTTCGGGCGATTGTAGGCATAGCCGGAGGAGTTTGTTGGAAGAGAGGAGTACTGGTATAATGAAGACATGTAACTACAGAGCATAGTGTGAAGGAAGCAGCGATACGGAGTGGTTAGGACTTAGAAACACATCTGGCGGTACCATTAATTGCATTGCTGCCGCGGTGGAACTCGCCAGCTCGCTATTGCCTCAACCCTTGTGACCTGTAATATACTTGCAACAGCAATCCAAGCGGCTGGGCTTCTCGTGAAACATCAAATCGGTATGTATCGGCGCCGCCATCGCAAGACCCTTGGGTTCAGCCAAGGTGTAATCACGTGATCGTGTCAAGCGGCTGGACCCTAAGCGCGTCCCGCTAGCGCAGCACACAACCTAAAGTGTCAAGCCTAGCTTTCTCTTTCTTTTCTTCTTCAAGCGTTCTGGATGATAGGCAACACAATCTTTCAACCCGACCGCTTCTACTCTCGCCCATAGTGGCACAAGTTCCCTCGTCCGCTCTTGGACCTTTCTTCAGAAAGGCCCGTCCTTTCATCGAGTGATCGGACAACCTATTTGGACCTCGTTCATCTAGGCGTTTGACCAACGCGACTTCGCGTCCGTTGGTACTCAACTCTCACAATGACTCTCTCCACGACGTCGTCGAACGATGACAAAAATCTCTTGAGAGAAGCGCAGCTCAACCTACAACTGCTGAACGAAATTCTCCCGGAGGCCGCTCCATCACAAAGTGCTGATACAGGCCGCAAGCGAGCCCTGGACCAATCCGGCAGCAGTACCTACAAGCCTGTTGATCCCAACGATATGGCAGATATGCGGGCGAGGATGGAGGCAATCTACGCCAAGAGGCGGAAAACCGCGCCTCAGTTGGACGAAGTTGTTGAGATGGTCGTTCATGAAGGCAGCAGGGTCAAAATTGACACGACCCGCCCGCCATCACCTAAAGATGGGCAGCTCGACTGGACGAATTTCCAGAACCCCAGACACGCTCCTAAAGCCGCACTCAAAGTCGGTGAGAGTCTTGTTATCGGAGGTGCAGGCTTTCACACCTTGGGCTATGCGCTCAACTTACTCCTGGACGGAGGAGCCAACGGACAGCCAAGCGTCAGTTTCATCATCAGGTTCAACAAGAAGAACCAAGGCCAGGCACTTTCCACGGACAAGAAAGATCTCCATCGATTTGTTGCCCAGTATAAGTTCAACTCGATCGTCAATTCAGACGACCAGGGCAATGACCTGTACACGGTCAAATCATTCAGTCACGAGCCGTTCAACCGCTCTCAATTACCTGAGGTACAGAATGACGTATGGAGACAGGGTATGGTGGCAACGGAGTCTTGCAAACCGAACAACTACCCCAAACTGATTGCTATGAAGCTGATCGTACAAGGCGTTTGTGTCACAGAAGGGGGTACATCCGAAGACTTGGCAGAGCTCGTGCAGAGGCACCCAAACGAACCGTTTGCCGCAGCAGTCACTGAATTGTTGCGGGGTCCCTTCCCATTGATACTTGCCTGCTGGTTCGAGTGGAAAAAGCATTGGACAGCCAACGAACAGTGTTTGAGATACCTCCAACACGCACTTGAACTGAGGGTTCCACCGCTGGCGCAGTTTTACTGTGAAGATAATCGACTAGCTAAAGCCATGACAGAAGGTGAGATTATCTCCGAGTGGGCGAGCGAACAGGAGGGATCTCGAGAGGGTAAGCTTCTCCTTGGGTCTACTAATGAAGATCCCAGATTTCAGGGGAAGCAGCATGTATGGAGGCAACAGTCCGAGTCTAGCGGCACAGTAAAGGGGTATCAAAGACTCAAGGATAACAGCCAAAATCGCGGTAATCTTGATCAGAACCAAGGGCATCGCAAAAAGATCAAGCCTCTGCGGCGCAAACTTCAACGACTTGAGAGAAACAAGCAGCAAGAGGTCGAACAGCTCAATATGGAGCTGCGGTGGGCGAAGTTTGAAAAGCAGCGAGCTGAGGATAATTTGAGAGCTGTAAGGCGTTGAGCGTTGGGCGCAGAATAAACTCTAATACATCCATGAATGAGCAGCAATGAGCGTTCATCCCAGGCTCAACGCCCGAGGAATTACATACGTCAAGTCAGAGGAACGAGCAGCAAGCGATATAATCTCTTAAGACTGATAGCTCGAGAGGGATCAGTACTATCATTGACTGCCCTTGTTTCTACCACGGGTCCGCAGAATCAGAAACGTATATCCCTTGGGACACTCCGGCACCAAAGAAGGTCGCCCGAGCAGCCAACCGTTGACGGAATTCCCAGGCTTCTCGAAGAATGACCCGTCTTGATCGAAGAATCAAGACAAAGATGGCCCGTGGTTAGAAGCCAGAGCGCTTTGAAGACAGCAGGAGGTGCGCGTATGGGCAGGACGGCATCGCGGCTGTACATAATGCACCGGCCAAAAGTGGTGTGCCATCTGCTCATCGATTATCAACAAGCGACTTGACGGAATGACGTTGGGCTGATCGACCAGTAGATAGCCATAGCTCCTGTGGCAAGACGTCGAAGTGTCTGCCTTCTTTATGTACGACAATCAACGAAAGGACGTGGCGAAGGCATCGGAATATATGTAAGTGGGTATACCAAACTCTAACAGGTGAGCTCTTCCTTCTACGCACGTGTTACCATTGCGAGGGTCCGACTGTAGCATCATAGTGTATACACGATCGAACATTCAGCAAAAAGCGCCATACGCGGCAGTTGACTACAGGTCGCGCTGGCCCTTGAGCATACGAACATTGCTGATTTCATATTGTGCGGTACCGCGCCTCAGCGAAGACCCGACAGCACCGATCGAGAGGGCACCAAAGCTCCCATCGACCCAGCCTTCTCGGCGCCCATTTCTGGTCGGCAAAAGCCTCACTCACGTAGCAGATTGGCTGAGAAACAAGCCAGAAAGTGTGCATTCATCTCGGAGTGCCAGATAAGCAGGTGGAGGAATCGACACAGGTTGCGCTGTGCAGACTTGAGGAGCCGGAGCATGAAGAACTATCGTCGTTGAGTGGCTTGGATCTGATAAGGACTCGGAGGAATGGGTACGGAATGCGAGGTTTAGGCTGGATATCTAGGATCTTAGAAACTCGTCGCCCTTCTTTCCCCTGATGGAAGTGGGTTTGCGCCCTGGTTGGCCTGTCGGTAAGGCGATTGCTTTCCTGTATTCTCTTTCTTCACACATGGGCAATAGGCCTTCAGCGAAGACTTCAGCTGTTGGGACGGTGGCAGAACGGGGGACGTAGAGACATCTAAGCTTCGCCCAATATATGCCATGGATTGGGTGGCTGTTCTGTGCCGATCTTGTCTGTACAATTCTTGCATGAGATCGAGGGATGCCCTCCGTCGTGCCCCGACCCCTGAATTGGCACCAATGGATGATAAGGATGCTCCGTGATCTTCTCGGAGACCCATGGCTTGTGGCTTCCAGGGGGTCCTTTTGGCTGAAGCCGCTGGTGTATTAAAACGTTTTGCCGCTTTGACGATGGAATACTATTGGTCGTCCAGTCCCTCGCCAGATGGTGGCTCGAGGTACTCTGTGGCGGGATTGGTCACATCTGATCTGTTCAGTCTATGTCATGTAACATTTACTAGGGCAACTGACACATGTTTCCGCAGAAAATCATTGCGAATCAACCCATGTTGGTGACGAAACAGTTGTACTGAATAAGGCACTTCCACTCCAGTAACGCTCAAATTGGACGATTTCTTTGCTGGTGATAGTAAAAAGCAACGGAACACGGTTTCGGAAGTTTTAGTAATTATGATGTACTTCCGCGTTTTCCTAAGCAGGCCGTTTGCTCAACCTTAGGGCTTGATTTGAGCGCTTATCACGTGACTAATTCCAGCCTAAGCGCGTCCCGCTAGCGCCACACAACTCAATAAAGGCCGTCGGGCTTGCTCCTCTCTCTCTTTTCCTCTCTAAGCATTTTCGTACAAGGCTATCACCATTCTTGCATCGAAACTGCTTCCGTGCCGCCCTTAATTGGGCACAGTCCGCTTTATCTCTTCATTGAAGAGATCGCACCTCACGGGATTTATCCTCGAGAGGTGCTTGACGAGGTCTCCGTGCCCGTCACCTTACATCGCTGGGACCTGGTGTCCGGTGATTTCCAGTTATCCAATGTCTCTAGACATGTCCATACCACAGGGTATTCCTGCTTTGCAACAGGAAAATCTAGCCTTGAAAAAGCAACTCAGGCGAGCTGAAGAGGATCACCGCGATGCTCTCGAGCAAATTGCAAGGGACAGCCAGAAGGCTCTCAAGCGAGCTGAAGAGGATCGTCGAGATGCTCTCGAGCAAGCTGCAAAGGATAGCCAGAAGGCTCTCGGGCGAGTTGAAGAGGATCATCGAGATGCTCTCGAGCAAGCTGAGACGAGTCACCAGCAGGCCCTCTTTCGAGCACACCAGGACCGGCACGATGCTCAAGATAGCTTATTTCAGGCGCTTGAAACAAACCGGTCGCTAGTCCAGCAACTGGAGGATCTCAGAAAACAAAGCCAGGCGACCGCGCATGAATCCCTGGAGCTCCAGAAACAGTTACAAGAGCTTAAGAAGCAGCACCAAGTCGTCGTACAGGAATCCTTACAGCTTTGAAAAAATTTGGACAAATTAAGGGAACAGTACCGTAGTGAGCAGAGAACGTTGGCAGAGAATATGCGGCAAGTCGCAGACGAGGTTACCGTCAAAACAGACTTTTGTGAACAATTGTTCCGCCTTGCCTTACCAGTGTCAGACACCGCTGATAAGCCTATGAATGGCGATGAAGAGCTCTGTGAGATGAGGAGGCGTTTGCAAGAGATTCGGGACTTGGAAAGTCCACCGTCCAAACTCAGAGAGCTGCAATCATTAATCTACAACGGGCGATGCCCCAGCGAGCGCTCAGGCAGATTCGACTCCGGCAGTGATGGAAGACGTGGGGGATTATCACATGGGTTTTCAAAAAGGGCACAAATCTGACGAAATCAGCCAAAACTCTCAGCTGACATTGGAGCCAGAGAACATAGTCGGGAAGTCGGTCCAGAGCGACTACCGCAAGGGCAAGACCGTGAGTCAACAACCCTATCCGCATGGCAGTTCTTCGAGACCACGTCAGCGAAGGAAGATTGTCAAACGAGGCAGTAGGCCCGTCAGCGACTAGCAACACGAGAGGTAAAGGAAGCCCGAAATGGGATCGAGTACCAGCCTCAAATGCCTATTCATAAAGATACTCAAAGGCAAGTTGTAACTAATGAAGCTATTGGTTAATGTGAAGTAGTTGCGGTCGCTAAAGAATCCATCCGACCCATCCCAGCGATCCTACCTGCCAGCGACCCAGCAACGATCGAAGCTGGACACTCCTCACGATGGAAAACGGGTAAGCTCAGCATTCGGTTAGACGGCAAAGGCAGAGGTTGCAGGTCCTCAGCCAACAGCACAAATCCGTGTGAAAGCCTTCCAGCAGTAGGGGTGTACACTGTTGACGCAGGAGCAGGTGCATCGAGGTCACAATATGGCCTTAGCCTAGATTTGAAGAGGATTTCGAATCCAGCGAATGATATCGGCCATGGGAACCTTCAGCAAGCGCTTCAGATCCTCCTACAATGCTTACTATGTGCTCGCTTTGGAACTCCTTCGTCTTGGAGCGTTCTTTGGGACTTCGTTCCTGCTCAGCCGGCTTCCACAGCGCTCAATCGAGGCACCTATAGGCCTATAAATCCATCACCGGTGAACCTGGCGAAGCTGCACAGGGACTACATTGTCCAACAGGGCAAACAGATCGTGCCTTGGAGGTGCTAGGGGCACGGGCCAATCGACTTTATAATAACCAAAGCATCGACAGCTCAGTGGGTATCTCGCCTTAGAGGATCACATCATTGCCACTATCCCGGTTTGTTGCCTCTTGCTGTACCCCATTGACGTCCAAAGACTGATCCTGGGAGCAGTGTCTCCGACGCGCACGCATGTTCCTGGCGACTTTACTCCTTGCCGTACGGCCTGTGTTCAAAGAAGTGGTACGGAGGGTGGCCGATTGGAGCAGCTAGGATCACAAGGTGGAGTTTCGGACATTGGCGCGCGACCCGCTGAAGCTTTGGCGATTTTTCTTCGAGAGGATGACCGCCACAGGTGGCACAACCTATGAGATATGTCAGTACAAGCTCTGTTCGCCGCTCAAGGCCTCAACGTCCATACCGCGACGTGGCAGGACGTTTGGGATGGCATTCTCTGGTAGGAACTCATTCAATTCCTTCTAGGTGGAGATGGTAATGCCTTTGGGAGAGCACGTGCGGCGGTACGGAGAATGGGGTAGCAACGCGCATATACTCTAGAACGGCATTTAGTTACTTTGAGCGCGTCATCCTCCTAGCCCCTTAAAGCGGCGGCACTCAGGCGTTGCTGGGTCATCATCGCAACGCGCCAGCATAGAAATCAGCTTTTCCGTTTCACTCTGCAGTAATGTAAGCATAGACAGCAAGGAACCAGATGCGAGGAGATTTCTGATCGTGAGAATTGGAAGCAAATGTGTGTTAAATATTGTGTTTCGCTTCAAAATCTGCCCCTATTCAAAGCAAGAACAATGACCAGCATTTACGAAGCAAGTTCCCACTCCCTCAGTGCTATACAAGACACTTATTCGACCTCAAATTTTCCGCTCAACCAGTCCCATCCATCCCCGTCAGTTAGCAACACCAGCGGGTATGTCCGGCCCAGGGTTAAATATGGCTCCCAATTCCGAATTACGACCGAGCAATCTGTCATTCTATGGCGTCGAACTTCGCAAGTATGGTCGGCATAGAGGACAAGGCAGTGCACTTCTCTGGCATCCTGATCGATCCGAATCATCAGTCTGACCTCTTTATCGTCATGCTCGACCAAGCATCGTAGGATGGGCCCGTTCCGAGGCCGTTCTAAGAGGAAATTGGCAAGCGCATCCCGGTCTTGCGCCTGCCGTTCCAACGTAGACACTTGCTCCAGAAGCCGCCCTTGGGAGCTGCACAGCTCTGTCTGATGATTGAGGTCCCGTTGCGTGATATCGAACTTTTCTCCAAGGATGCGTAGCTCCTGGGACCGACTGGCCGCGTCGTTCCGGGATTCCGTAAGTGACTTCTGGAGAGTGTCGAGCTGACCACTCAGTGCACCGACCCTTGAAGATAATTGCGTTATTTCCACGTTGGCTTGAGTCAATTTGCCTTCTTTCTCCTTCAGATCGCCTCGAGTGTTCTGCAGTTCAGCCGCCTGGTCTTGGATGGTCGTGACGGAATTTTGGAGCTGGCTCTCCAGATTGGAAACACGGATATTGGACTTCGAAAGATGTCCCTGAGACTCTGTCAGCTTATCAGTCAGCTCATCCTTCACCTCGGATAGATTTGAAGCTTCCCTCTCTGCCTCGTTCTTCGAGCGCATGGCCTTCAAGAGGTCGACACTCGTTCCTCTCAGTAGAGAGTCTACACCAGTCTTGCCCCTCTTGACTTTACAGAGCTCCTTCTTCGCATATCTCAAACCGTTCGTCAGGCGAGCTTCGTCTTCTTGCATCTTCTCGAGGGCAGAGTCCTTGTCCGCAATATCGTTCTGCAGAAGTAGGATCTGGGTGGTATCTCTCTCCCGGTCTTCAGTCAAGTCTTGGACCTGCTGTTGAAGATCAGCCACCGTTCTATTCCCTTTGCTGAGCTCGGCGGGAACGTCGTTGAGCTCTGCTCGCAAATTGCCCATATCGTTCCACAACCGATTGTTGTACTCCTGGAGTTGAGCCTTCGAACGTTCCAGATCTCTGATACATTTGGATTGACGCTCGTTGGTGGTTTTGAGGTCCTCCATCTGCCTAAGCTTATCCTCTCTGTCATCCCGCCGGCCCTCTAGCTTGGGAACCCGCTCTCGTGCTACAGCAAGGTCGTGTTGTAGTCCGTCAATCTTACGATTAAATTGGGCAGAAAGAACTTCCTCACGCGCTTTCGCGGCCTCATTTATCAAGGAATGGAGCTTTTCGTACGAAGCTTCAAAGGTATCACGGTTGGCAAAGTCGAACACTTCCAAGAAGTCCTGCCGCCGCACAATCTGGTCCTGCCACTTCAATCCGGTGGTCCAGCGCTTACGAGCAGAGCTTTGATCGCATGATCATTGTCGTGCTTCGCTGAACAGCTTCCCTTGGGCGCTAAAGCAACGCTCGTCTTCACTATATAATGGCCCTTGATCTCGCAGCATTTGATCCTTCCAAAATATTTCCAGCGCACCACAGCATCATTATTGTCTCTGAGAACCTAGCCTCGACCTACTTGAAGCGCACAATTGTCCAAGAGCTCTAACACGAACCCTCACCACCATGGCAGCACCGACTATGCTCGACATTAGTGGTGAGATGCCTTCGCAGGACGTTAGACGGTTCTTCTAGAACAAATTCGAGCTCCCCGGTGGAGGAAACGCCCATAAAATATATGCAGACGAAGATGATGTCTATCTTTATTTGGAGGGAATGATGAACCCTTATCTTGAATTGAAAGAAAGGGACTTAGAAGGCCGCGAGATGAAATACAGGATGATTCTGACAATTGGCGACCAGAAAGACCTCATCCACGCGCGCCGCTTTCTCGTAAGGAAGAAGTATCGTTTGCCCGTATCACCCCCTATCTGGCGCAGCAACACAATGGTGACCCTGGCGACAACAGCTACTCCGCACAGGCCATCGCATACTGGTTCATCCCAGCCCAGCTCCAGAACAATTCCCAATCCTGGTCATGCGATGTATACGCGCCATGAGCATTGGGACGAAGTGGAGACCGATGCTAACAAGCAAGCGATCAGCGAAGCCTTGGAGAAAGGATTGAAGGATTATGAGAAGGCGTTGGACCAAGGCTTTTCCAAGATAACGTAAGGCCGTATGGGGCGTCTTCCAAATTGTACGAGTCTCCAGCTGACTCATATAAGCCCGCTCCAACGTGTTATGGAAGAGGGTGGCCACAGATACGATAGACATAAGCCTGAAGACAAGGCGGTGTGGGAGTGGCTCACGGGGGGCAAGGATATTATGGAGACCATCGGTTCGGATTCTGACGTGGATTGAGCTGTCATTCCAGCGTAAAGCTCGCAGTAGCGATCGACCTGCCGGTGAGAGCATTGGTATGGGGATTTGTATGTCTCTTTCTTGCCATGCTGGTCGTGTGCTTCTGCGTGTGCTTCTGGTCGTTCTCTGATGGACGTCCTCATGCTGGCGTATGCCACTGCGGTGGACTTATAAGATAGATTCCGCCTGCCGCAACATGATCATACCTGCTTAAGCGGTCTTAATCAATTACTTGTATATTACGGACCCGTTATAGAGTGGTGGATCAGCATAACGAATAGATGGCAAGCGAGACTGTATACCTTTTTCAGCTCCTGTGACAGCTAGGTCTGCAGCAGCGGAGGCCGGCAGCTTGTGTATGTTGGCTTGCAGCCTTGATCTCACACCAACTTCTGACAGGTCGATTCCGACTAGTTTGGCTAAACCTTCATTGGCGTTGTATCACGTTGGGGAGGCATATGGATTAACCTTGTATCAGTAATCGTCTCGGACGTAAATCTTGCGGCGAAATGCATCATGGACCAGTTCGGCATGATCTCGTTTCTCTTCTTTACTCCTACCGTTGTATTTGGGCCGGCGTGTCAACCAAGACCCTTGTCCAACCACGACCAGACCGTATCTTGCGCGAGTGAGACCTATGCGAAGGTTAGCTGAATCTCTCACTCGATCTGCCAGGGTTTTGCTGGGTTCAGAAGGCTCTTTCGCTCGGACAGTGCCTGCTTGTATGGTAGACTCGCCGTGATCCGTTGCTGCGTCCGCCACGACTAAATCAGCGATGACTACATCAGACTCACAGTACCCGAAGTCCATCAAATAGACAACTGCCATAGGTAGTACTTTACGAGTTTGTGTGTCGCGCCAAAGAAGCTTGACCAGCTCCGATCTGATGAGATCCACCTGAGCTTCCGACCAGGCAAGAATCGTCATTTGTTCAAACCGTATGCCTGCAAGAAAGAGACTCACTACTTCGCAAACCACCGCGGCTGCATTGGCATTGTTGGTATCACCGCACACTGTACCATAAACGACATCGCGAAACCAGTATTCTGTCCCTCGTTCATTGCGCTTTTGCAGATGAAGGTCGTCACAGGAGACTCTTCTCACGATAGATCGAGTATCGTGGCCTTCCATGAGATTCGCCTGCGGCTGCACCCCGTCGAAGCGGCGAAGAGGAAAGGAGGCGATAAGAGGACACATGTGGTGTTGCAGCACGAGAGTTGTCTGCGTGGTCTGTTCACTCCCATGGTTCCTTCCCTCGTCTGCAGGAATTGCCTCCTTTTGCAACACAGGAATGGAGGTTGATTGTAGAGCTGTATCCCCAGAGACCAAGGTTTGGCAGACTTCACCTCTTTCTTTTCGACGGATAGCACCGTCGACCAATCGATGCGACTCAGTTGGGCTTCTAGGAGTTTCGAACGTCTCCACGTCTTCTCCTATGGCCTGCGATGTAGGGCAAAGCCTTTCATGAGCCAAATCACCACTGCTAAACCAACCACGCCGTTCAGTGGTGGCCTGCTCTTTGTTAGCCAATGCCTGCTCCTTGTCAGCGATGGCACGATCCCTGTCGATCAAGGCTTGGTTCCGCTCGCACTCAAGCTTTGCAATATATTCTGAGGAGACTTGTAATAGCTTCTCATAATGTTCCATGACAATATTGAGATAAACGTCAGGCCCCTGCATATTCTCTTGGGCTTGTCGCTGGGCTGTCTGCAAATCCTCTAGAGCCCTTTGATGGGCTAGCTGCACGTCCTGTCGGCCTCGTTGCTGGGCTGTCCGCAAATTTTCTTGAGCCCGTTGATGGGCTGCCTTAAAGTCCTTTCGGCTTGCTTCTTGCCGGGTGAGTTTGGAGCCTTTCTCTGCGACTCTTGTAGCTTCTCGAAGATCAGCTTCCGGTTCTCCCGCTGCGAAGCGAGGAAATCCTGCGACGACAGAGTCGCTTCGGCGGGCGCTATGTCTTCCATAGACTCCCGGACACTAGGTCGCGACAGTGGAGATGCCTTGATGGGCATGATAATTGGAACAGGAAATCATCGGACACCAGGTCCCAGTAATAAAAAACCAACGGACACGAAGGCCGCGCTGGTGGTTATTACGTACCACTCTTTGGAGTAGGTAGCAACAGAGATAGAAACTCACCGGGTTCAAGACCGTAGTGATAAGGAGCGAAGAGACGGATCCCAACGCGAATTGTATTCTCCACAGGCAAGCCCGGGAGAACAGAGAGAGCCTGAGACCCTATAGAGGTCCAGGTGCGACAATGACAGGCCACAGAGACAGAGCCACGATGATACTGGCAGAGGTGGTAGATGTGCATTGACTTGGGAGAGGGAAGAAAGGAAGAGAAGTTGGGGCAAGGTATCATTTGGTTTGTGTGGGCGGGTAGCGCGGTTCTGGCGCTAAAGGCTAAGGTTAGCGGATTCGCTTGTGTGTGTTGTGCTACGATGAATGTTTGAGTGACGTCAAGCGCAAGGGTTCTGCGAGACGCAGATGGCAGCATGCGGTAGACTTAATGATAGCACGTTATCACGGTTTGACGTTGGGTCGGAATGCCAGCGGGGCTCCAACATCAGGGCGCTTTTCCGTTCTTCTATACAAAGACCACCCCTCGGAAGACGGGGAGGATGTGACAGACTTCCCACTTCAGATGCTGGAGTGGGTAGTTGCTATGTGGTTCCGGTGTAAGTGGTACCAAAGTATGAGATGGTCATTGGTAAGGAGAATGAAGCGAATGATACGCATCAAGCAGAAATTTCGTCATCTCACCTGTGTGTTTCGTGTCCCTTTGCTAAAACTGGGAATTGCAAGCACTATCCTACTTTTGGGTGCTTCTTCGCCCCTTCCCAGCCTTACCCAAGTCTTGCTATCTGCGCCATCTAGTCTCTAAACATCGTGACAAACTGCAGATTGTCTTCGATGTAGTCTGCGCACGTCTTCTCCAGATGGTGCGCGTTACCGGCGCTTGCCTCCTCCTTGACTCTCTCCACATTATCGGGGCGCACCAGCACATTGAAGTTGTCAACAAAGTACTGTTCCGTGATACTGTGCAGCTCTTTCATCAGCCACATATCCGTTCCCTGTAGCAAGTCTAGAAGCTCGTCGACGCGATCGGCAATCTGGTCGTTTGATGGCTCGGCGGGAAGATGGGGCCATACTACCGTAAGCCCGTAGGCGAAATCGACTATATGTTTGAGAGTGGAGGCTTTCAGGTCCTTTATAACGATGGTCGGCTGTTCTGATAGAACGCGTCCCCATGCGCCAGATAATTGTGCCTCGCAATATGCAGACACGGCAGCCATACAGACCTTGTGGGCCGAGATATCAAGGCCTTGAGCTCGGAACGTCACATCTAGCATTTCGCCGTCATCGCGGAGCCGACGTAGGTTGCTTGCCAAGTGTTCAGATGGCGTCGCGGCATTGTCAGTGTTGATACGAGGTGATCGGTTCCGCATGACGACTGCATGAACACCCAAGCCTTTCAGAAGTTTCTCGTATGGTATCAAGAACTTGAGAGCATTCATGAAGGGAGCTAGGTCCGACGGAGAGTTGATACAGAGTTGTTCGGCGGAGAGTGGCGAGACGGTGATCTGCTGTGGAGTCACCGAGTCTACGTCCGTCGTACCGATATTGAGCCATATCTTTGATTGTCGTATTCCGTTGATAGCGACCACCGACGGCATATTATCTTGAAGGAAAGAGTAGCAGTCTTGAGTATCTTTCAGAAATTCAGCTACGTCGACCTGTCTGATTTCATGCCGTATTTGCACTAAGTACAACAAGTGGGCATGCACGGTACTCACGGGTGGGTTACCGCATTCGGGGAGCTGTTGATAGATGTAACCCGCTGGCGGTTGCTTCAGTAGGGGTTGCTGGCTCCAAAGCAACCGTTGGTTACTCCCCTTGCCAGCCTCTTGGAGACTGCAGTGTGTCGATCTCTGGCTCAGGTCCCGCATTTTTGGCTGGCGGTAAATTCCATTATGCGCAACAGTGGTTTCCACCTCGAACATACGGATCCTTGCGATCTGATTCCACGTCTGGTTCGGCCACGAATGAAACGCAGGTTTTTCGTAGGCAAGGTATGACGCCACCATCTGAGCATCTACAACGAAATCTGTGTCACTGGGTACTCGCTGCCAACGTGTATCGATGGCTCGCACACATTCGAGGTAATCTTCCCACGTAATAACATCCCCATTCGAACGGCTTCGTAGGCCAAGCGAAATCCAGTAGCCGCGTAAGTTCCTAAATCTAGGATGCACGAACCTTTCCAACTGTTGCTGCTGATCTCTGAAAGCCGCGCAGAAGACTGGTTCCAGATCATCGAATAGTTGATCGGCATTAATGAGGTACCCTCGACCATTAGGGACTACCCGAGTTGTCGTTCTGATGCTGTGAGAAGCAAGACATTCCATCATCTTGTGATATTGATCGAGACGATTCAAATCGAGAGTCGTCGGTAAGAAGCGCTCGATTCGATCAGCCCAGGTCTTTGAGTAATCCTCTATCCGAAAGCCCATCGTGTAAAACGTAGACTCGTGTTTCCTTACGAAATCTGGGTCAATGAAATGTTGGCACCCACGAGTCCATGGCGTAAGCAAATCCGAAGACTTGCAGAAGCTTGCATCTTTTGCTGCAAGAGTTGGACTCATACCGGTGGTCGTAATCTTGGTCTGGCGTGGCCAAATGGGAAGCTCCGATAGCACAGGAAAGTCTTTGCATTGGAGTAAGCCACTGGCAGATTCAACAAGCAAATCTCTTAGCAATTGGAAAGACTGGATGGAGAGATGGCTCTGGAGACTGGCCTTGATTGGACGGCGGCTTTGTTTGCCAATCTCTGCAAGAGCTCGCATAAGTCGGATCATGGAGGGAGCGTCATTTAGATCTTTCTCTGCCACCGCCATAGGGAAGAGAATATGGGCGCTGTCAATGATTCTCAAACCTTCGATTTCACTGCACAAGCGGGCTTGATCCTGGTCCGTAGGCTTAATCACACATGGTATAACGTGGAGCTGTTCTGGAGTAACATAGCGCCACGCCTCGCCAGCTCGCGTGCGGTAGATGCGACACTGTTGCACTCCGCATTTTGCCAGGAACTCGTTCACCATTGTCGTGTAATCGGAAGATCGTTGGTCGATTCCCGAGGCCTTCTGATTCAAATAGTCCCAAAGTCGAGAAAACCATTGTTCCCCTGGAGGAGACTGGTCTGGGCTTGCTAATGGCGAATCGGGTCGAGCAAGCAATTTACCTACGTCACCCAATTGCATGGCCCTGATGTTGAACGACGCATCTTTCAATTGTTGGAAAGGATTCCGACGTGGAAGATTGTGGACAGCGGGGATAGCTTCTGCACTCGGATCTCCGTTGAACAGTCTGTAATCGACAAGAGCATCCTGCGCGAAACTGAATACTTCTCGCTCTGCCCCATCTGGGATTATAGTCCAATCAGCCATACTGGTCTTCTCAGCAACCCAATTGAGAAGCTTCAACGAGCCGTCTCTCAACGGCAGAACCTGGCAACCGTTCAACGCTTTAACGTGTGGACTGTCGGCACCCATGGCGTCCGGTACAATCTCTAGCAGAAGCATCTCGAGTGCCTTTGCCCGAGCATTCTCTCCATCAAGATTGGCCAGAAATCTATCAAGATGCGCATGGTTACCACCAACCTTGAGTAGCTGACACAGATACCCAGCGTCCAAAACGGTGACTTGGCTTATCATGGTCTTCGAGATCTGTCGGATTAAGCTCGGTGGGGGGCGCACCAGTCGTGGATTCCAGCTGCAGAGTAATGGCCTTAGGAAAGCGGACTTCTCTTCCGGAAGAAGGTCAAATTGGGCGGATTTCGAGCTGGTGACCTCATGTTGCTTTCGTCCGCCTAGAGCGCGGGAATTCAATGGGAATGTATAGCTTGAAGAAGGCCCAACCTCGACCAAAGGGTAAAGCGGGTACTCGTTATACTTCGTTCCCCGAATCTTCTCCCAGAACGATGTATATACATATCGTGCCATGGGACCGGAGCTAAGAGGAGCCGCGGATGGCCAATAGTCGAAAGCGGATACTCCGATCCGTGGGCCAAGATCTTTCAAGAACTTGATGTAGAGTTCCGGAATGCATTCTTGCAGAAGCCAGCGGTTCCATGCAGTATTTGGATCTCGCTCATCTTCGACGGAAACAGTCCGGCGGTCTCCTGTGACAGAAAACGAAGCATGGACTGCTACAGGAAGCTCAGATGCATACGCTGTCGGAAGCTTGCAGTAGAACTTGGTCTTCGGTCTGTCCTGCCACTCCCTCGCAAGCTCCTGTTGTACTTTCTGATTGCACAAGCAAGCGGCGATACCACACTCCGTAATCTTCGGTGCACCGCTATGGGGAACAGAGACACCTACAGGGTTTGGGTCGGTTTTGGTTAATCCGACGCGCCATGTTTCCTCGAAGTCTCGAAGTCCTTGACGTGACCCTAGGATGTCTACCTGTTGGTACACCTCGATATCAAAGCTCTGTGGACGGTCTGCGGAGATAGACCATAAAGGCTCAACGACACTGCGAAGGCTGAAGCTGATGTTCTTGATATGCCTGAGAAACAGAAGCGACTCTCTACCGAGAGCACGATACTCCAGAAGTAGCCGTTCGATCTGCGCCGCATCGATGGTTTTGGCGGCGGATACCCCAGACTTCACAGGCATACGGAATAACGTTCCTTCATAGTGGTCCAGATCCTTAGTATACGAGCACAGGCCGTCAAAGGCAGCAAGTTGATCGGGGCAAATACGTTGGACTGCTTTGAGGGACAATTTTACTCCTATTTTCTTTTTTCCAGATCTGTTTTCGGTAAGCAAGCGCTGTTGAGGGTCCTAGCGTAGCTGTCAGCCTTTGCTTCAACCTGCAGATGGTGCTTCATTCTTCGCCGCAGGATTAGGAACAACGTTTTAACGTATTGGTAATGGACTAATCTTCCAATGCCGACCCATAGCCGAAAAGGTAAACCGTCGAAGCATCTCCGCATCACGACGTGACACTCTGCCACTTTCTATGGTTTTGCGATTGGAAAGATACTATACCGCTTCATGTGAAAGTGAGAATCTGCGACAAAATAAAAGACTTACCAACAATAACAGGTAGCCGCCGGAAAGGATCATTGGGCTGTCCGTGAAATGGTACATAGTCATGGACCCTCGACCGAAGCGGCCAATGGAAGTCTCATCTTCGCCCTTGCCGCCTCGTCCGATGTCCTTGTAGCCTTCGAAATCTTCATCGGAGAAGACTGCATTCGACCAATGTTAGTATACCCTACTGAACGTCCGCTGTAGCATAATGTATGAGGGATTACCTTGATCATTCCATACAAATAGCGAAGGACCCTGCAGTGTCGACATCTCCGGAGTCAGGAGTAAAGTACTCGCATACGACCCTTCCTTGCATGTATCCAGAATCCATGCGAGCTTTGAAGCTTGACAATCCTCTGCGTTGGCCAAGAATTCGCCGAAAGTGCTTTCGACGGGGTAGCGACTGAGGGTATCGGCAATGATGGTTGTCAACTTCTCTTGCGGCACGTACTCGTCATCATCATCGTCGTGGAGCTCAATCTCAAGCCTTGTCGCTTGCTGGACTGGAGACTCGATGTGGAGACCTCTGATGAGTTCTGATGACACACTCGGATGAGTAAAATGCACATCTGGCATGTTGATAGCCAAGGATCTGTCTCCAGATACTAGTTCAGACCGAAACCTAAGTATCTGCTCGGTGTCTGGCACCATAATCTTCGTAAGATCTTGTTCGCCCTCCGGGAGCCTCGAAGCAATCTCTAGCAGAGATAGCATGACATCCATGTCGGCAGCTGCTTTGAGCAGACCCTGATTTTGGTCTGCTAAAGTCTGCTGGATCCTCAGGACCTCATCAAGGGTTGGCTCTTCAAGCACACCAAGATCCGATAATAAATCAGAGTGCTTTAAAGCAAACGTCATGTCGACCTCCTGGAGGTACGGAGCTAACGGGAATCGGTGGAGCATACTATTGGGAAGACATGCTTGATCCGGGTGAAGATACGTCCCACGGGAACCGAAAATATATCGCTTGGACCGCAATGAGGATGACCCCCAATACTGGTATACATAATCAAGCACCTGGTCAATCTGGGTATATCTGTCTTCCACCAGGCAGCGGTCAAGCTGACAATGTAGAGTCTTTATGCCTATAGGCTGGTGCCATCCGAATAACTTTTTCCATGCTGATGGGACTTGAAGATCAAGAACACCAAGGGCCAAATCCACGAGATCGCGCTCATCAGCACCACGACATTCACCTGGCGAGAGAGGCCTTAACCTTTCCTCCCCACGAGACATACAGGGTAGCCACTTCAAGTTCCGAATTTCGTTTGTGACGGTTTCATTGGATGCCAGCTTTGGATCGACTGGCATGGCTAGTAGTTGCTGGACCCTCTTCAACACCTGTCCGAGATCAGTGCGGTTTGCATAGCATCTCACACGATGCAGTGGTGTGTCCCAAGCTGTTTCCGTCTTGATACCGCATTTGACCAATGAGGGACTATGTTTTTGGAAGAACTGGCGTTCCGGGTAGACGTCTTCGTCCTCGAAGTAGAGTTTTGCAAGAGCAGAAGACGGATTAACGAGTTCACGTAGCCAGCGATATTGCCTCTGGCCATCGGGAGCGAGATCCAAAGGTATTATTGATGCGCCCCCGACCAAATAAATCCAAGCAGCGGAGGGGTTCCGGGAGTTCTCGAGGGTGAAATCAGCTAAGGCGTACCTGGCGTTTTCAAATCCAGAATTTTGCACTTCCGGGTCATGTACTTGGAAAGCACAAGGGATCAGATGCTCGAACAAAAGGGTGGCGAGAGCCATGTCCTCCAGCAAAGCTAGAGTCTTCTGGATATCTTTCTCGTCCTTTGTCGAGAATTGGAATAGTGCAAAACCGAGCGGAAGTGGGACGGCCGGCAGCAGTTTAGGAGCAATGACTGCAATTATTTGCGAGTCGAGCGAAGTGCGCGCCGTTGCCCATCGCTGACACAGTGCATCTGGGTTCATGCAATTGAACAGTGGCAATTGACGGAGGCCACCTGCGATTGCTAGGCGCCAGGAGGGAGTGTTAGTGGATGGTGTCGCCTTTAGCATAAGTGCTGCTATCTCATGCAGTAATGCTCCCTTCTGCGGGTCCTGTAAACCTCCAAAGCGTTCTTTGTTGGATACTAGCCACGGCAGGAGTGTCTCGAGGTGATCTGATGATGCAACCGACACCGAAGACTTGCTGGCTACCTGTGCTCGTAAGAGCTTCACAGACGCGACCGGTAAAACATCGCATTCGAGTATCTGGGCTTCAGCTACCTTCTTTTTGTCCCATGCTGTAGTCAAGATACGATACAGCGCTTCATCCTTTTGAACGACAAGCACTGGAAGAGCTCGGTCCTTGGAAGCCAATTGGCGGACATGGCTTCCTAGCGTAGGCAGAAGCCACAACTTCTGCAAACTCAAGGGTATGACTTTCTCATCTTTGTACCTCAAGCATATCCACTTCCAGATCTGATTCAGAACTTTGTTGTGCGCACCGGACCGCGGCATAGAGGTCTGTCCAGGCTGATCAATGGCGGCTAGAGGGTACATGAACGACCAGTCAACAGACAAATCATCTAATCCGCGAAGTCGGATGGCCTTGAGCGTGGGCTTTGCAACGTCTTCACGGATAAGCGTTATAACTGAACCTTGAGGTTGGCTGGTTTTCCCAACGTCTTCACGGATAAGCGTTACAACTGCATCATGAAGTTGTCCTAGGTCCAGCGTTTCATTAGGCCTAGCTGTCTGAAAGAGGAGCATTTCATCATTGTCGCGAGGCAGTAGCAGACAATTCTTGTCCAGAGAGGAGCACGATCCGCCGATCATGGGCCATAGTTTCAGCCCAGCAATCTCGGTGTAAACCATCGTTTTCGCTGCGTTATTTATTTCCTTATTGATTGCATCTAGCAAGCAATAACGTAAAAGCGTTTGGGTGTATTCGGACGGCATGTACCCGTGGTCAGCGGGCCTAGTAAGATACAGGCGGACCTCCTTGGGCGAGATGAATCGTGGCGTTCTCCCATATCGTGCCGCTAGCAGCTTTGCTTTGCGAAGGAGAGACGAGGATGGATAGACGGCGGGCAACCTGATGGATGCTAATGATGGTCCATACGTCTTCTCGATGTCACCAGTCCCGGTATCAAAGAAGGCTTCGGTCATGCGCACGCAACGACTTGACGATTTCCACACTGGGAGGTCATCGCGAAGGGTAATGCCAAGCACCAAGTCGTCCAACTTCGTCCAAACAGCGGTCGGCGCCGACTCAATACGGGGCCACAGAGCAAAGCCTTCCGCCCTCCAAGAGTCTACGCTTCTTGTAACCAGCAGACTAGCCCACGCCTGAGCCACGCAAGTTCCGAACATGTGATCATTCCACTTGGTCTCCATATCTTCATACCCGGGTGTCTGACCGCTTGAGGATAAACGTCCACGGTCTGGGGTAATGGAGAAAAGACCATGAATGTGCACTGGTTGACTGGTCTCTATAGGCAGTCTTAGAACGGAAAATAGCCGACCTCTGAATGGGTCCGAACAGCTGATCCCAGAGATTGGTGCGGCAATTGCCACCCAAGAGAAAAGCTTCTTTCCGCGCGCCCAAGAATCTAATTCTGGGTTCCCGGAAGACCTCTTCATCAGGTGGTGTATCAAGTATGAGAATGTGGTGTCCAATGCGCCTTCGGTAAAGCGTATGTCCAATTGGAAGGTCCGAGACACAGAGTCGTTACTCTCAGTGGGTGCCACCGGGACGAAGAGTGCCTTGAAGTCGATGGAAAGGTTGTTCCGAGCTCCTATACTTGCCGTATCGTGGCCTTGCATCTCGACTTGCCACAGGACTCGGTTATCGACTCGCACACTCATCTTGCGAACATGCTTTAAAAACAGTAATCCGCCTTGCTTTACCTCATGACCTAAAAGAGACAGAGCTTCGGAGATTTGATTAGTGGTCACTTCGCGATCCACGATCTTGCTCTTCTCGGCTTGAGCTTTGGTCCTCAGAGGGATCCTAACAATAGTGCCGTCGAAAGCCACCGAAGGATCGAAGTTGAAGGCCTGGAAAGTCTTTATGTGGTTTTGGACCTCTTTCGAGCTAGCCTGCCCCACAACATCCCACATTGGTCCTCCTGGGCTACCGATGTTTACAGACCAGCTTTCGTGTGGATCGAGCAGAAGCAGCCAATTGCGGCTGTACACCCATGGCCCATCCGTCCAATGGTAGCACTGTAAGCATGGTAATCTGTTAGCACGTGTCCACGTTTTTACGTGTGGCAGGGCAGGCAATTCTACTCACTGAATTGAATCCTTGGCCAAATTTGCCGGTAGACTCAACGTCATGACGCTTTTGTGAATCACCTATGCTAGAGAGGCTGGAAAAGTCCTTATCGGTAAAGAGGCTGTTGTTACGAGCCAAGAGTGCAGGGCCATGATACTGCTCTAGCTCCTCGCATATGAGGGGTTTGTCGCTGTAGGTATTGGTATCTAGCACATATTCAATCTCGGTGGCGCCGGCGTCATCTGCGTTTTGCAAGAGCTCCCGTAGACATGATGCTGCCGGATACGATTCGCAGATCTGTCTCAACGCCGTGGTGATAGGTTGATGCTTGGAAAATCAGCGGCGAATTTCTGTCTTTGCAGGTTCATGCTTTACCTGCTTGAAGTTCTTTGCGGCCGGCGGAGGAGACATGGTTCGATACACACCCGCTTAGATAAGTTCAGCCAGGCCAGAGGTGTCGTGCTTGATCCGAGAGGTACCAAGTAGCACTGGTCTGATGGTCAGATATCTGTGATTCAATTGCAGTTGGGGGGTGACGAAGTTGTCGCGGTAAAGCGTCGAAGAAGTGAGATCTCGCTTAACGTTCAGCCTTATCAAGCCTAGTGAGGTGTTAGAGGTTCAGACCATGAGCTTATGGCACGATCACTAGGAAGCTGCTGCGTTTTATACTTAAGAAAACTGCAAATAGAGCGGGATGTCTGATCTCGGGGACAGTTCAGGGAAGCACGTTGGAATGATATCATGGACAGTCTTGACACCGCCAGATTGACGGTTCAACGTAAGAACGCATTGCTTCGCGGTAACGCGGAAGGCCACCGATAGGGATCCTAGATAATACACTCACCCCGGATGCCTCATGCCGTCCGCTAGCTTCAACGGCATACGCCATCAATCAGTATGTTTCTCTATTATCATACCTTTGACCAGCCCTGAGATTTCTGATCGTCAAAGCTTTGCCTTGTTGCCGATGGCTTTCCGCTGGTCAATCAGCCCAGCTCTCAAGCGTTAATACGCTCTTCTAGGATACTAAATGGTCGGTACTTTATTCATATTACAAGTCCTGCGGGTGAGCAACTGGCCGGAGAGCATAGGACGTCTGCTCCGGGTGGCTGCTTTATTTGCTTCACGTCCGTCCAAGGCGACAACAAAGAAAGTCACGGACAACTTGGCACTTCGATTGGCAGCAAACACATTTCGAACCTTGGGCTATATCAAGTCAAATTTTGGGCGACTTAACCCCCTGCGAAACGCCTGGACACGAGTATAGAGACCCTTTGTGAGGAGAACAAGTTGGAAGTTGCTGTCCGCCTGTGATCGCGGTTCTTGTCGCTTAGTCGGAAGCTCAATTAGCGTCTTGTCTTACCCGAAACGACCATCAGGAAGCGATCGGAAAAGTAATCCAGTAAGTACCAAAGAGGTTGACAACTACGGGTTCCAGCTGAGGTACATTTCCCAGCCAAACCTGGTGGGCATACTTTGCGACTATCGATTAAAAGCAAAAATCTCGCCAGCGGAATCTTGATAGGGAGCAGTAGACTTAAGGCATCTGTTAATTAACTGGTAAAAGCAAATCAAGCCAACGCCGCCAAGACCCGATCCGATCGGAAGCGCCGGCGCTAGAGACTTTGAAACGCCCGTTAAGCGCGCAGTGCTACACAAATATGGGCTCCAACACCAAAATTGGGTCCTCGGAGAAGCTTGCATAACGCTTCTGGTCAACCGATGGTAAAGGATTGTAGCAGCAGGGCATCACAAAGACAGTTTCGCGACATCATGGAAGTAATCGAGGATGGAAGCTTACTAGCTGAAGCGCGTCAAAGGGATCAGGTCAACCAATCTACGAGGCCGTCGGCGCCGTTCACCTGTACCCATCCCTAGAGTCATCATCCTCGCTGTCATCCTCCACTCCCTCTACAGTGCTATGATCCTGCTCGTTGCCAATATCCTCAACGCTTTCGTTGCTACCTTCACCCCCAACATTGCGGTCTGTCCCGGAAGCTCGTGCATCAGGAAACCCTAACGCATTAAGGACGTGGGAAACCTTGGCGTTCTCCCCCTCAATGACCTGCCCTTCCACACGTATATCAAGCTCTTTGTACGTCAGCCACATGAAAGGCAGAGTGGCCTCGTTGAGCATACGACAACAGCCAGTGGGGCAGTAAGCGTCTTCGATATCTAGAATGAGATTTGTCAAGCCGCACGAAGCTTCGAGTACGTGGAGACATTGATTCCAGACTACTTCAGTGCTCTTCCGTCCGTACTGCATGCTGATTAGCGCTTTGAGCGAGGAAGGGTTTTCTTGCTGGAATGCCCGAAGATGGATTGGTTGGTGCATTGTAAAGAGTTTGCGCTAGGCTACATACCTGGTGGAAGTCTTTGGACCGTTGTCTGCGGCTCATTTCACGGAATGGGGGCTTTTGCCATTGATGATGGACCCTGCTATTGTGTCTGCTTTCTGAAAGGCGCTCAGGTACGAAGGCCAATCGCAAAGTCCCAATGAGTTTCCGTGAAGGGAAGATCTCATATACCTCTACGTAGTCGTGCGTGGTGGCGCCTTCTTTCATGGCGAAGAATCTCGTAAACTGGTTTCCCAAGGCGATCGCGAAGGCGCCCTGACTGTAACTACAGTGGGATTAGCCTTGCTACATTGAAAAGACACAATCTATGCTGATGGGGTTTTGCGTCGGGGTGCAGTAGATCAATATTGAGTCGTGACTTACAGGATAACAGATCCCTCGTTGTTCATCTGCTTGTTCACAAGCAGTATGGATGTCTGTGGTGGTATCCGATTACTCTGAGACCAGTCGGCTGTTGAGGGTCCGTAGCTGTATGGATAGACGAAGGTGTCTTCAAGCAGGACCAGCTCATATATCTGGTCGCGAATCTCTCGCGGGATCTTCAGGAGTGGGGATTCGCCAGTCATGACTTCGGGTGGGCTGATGCTGAAGAACGTTGTTTATTAGCAAAGAAGATCCTTGGTCAGCTAGATCCATAGCCCACGTACCTCATGTCAGGAAGAGAGTTCGGGTGCAACGGACATGATATGAGCTGGGTAGGAAGGAGGGTTCGGGTGCAACGAGTGTGATACTAGCTGAGTAGGAGGGTTGTCCTAGATCCAGAACGAGACACAAACAAGAAAGAAGGTAGAGCTTCGCTGTGAAACTTTAGCTGGGCTTAAGTATCCTTCGGCTGTGAACGCTAACCTGAATCCGTCGTCAACACTACCGTACCTGTGAATATTGAAAAGTGGGCCGGGTAGCCTTGTATCCGGGACTTCTCAAAATCCGTGCGATAAACATCTCAAACCGAGACGAGACGGGCGTCTAGGACTGAAGTCGAATACACAGGTTGCGAGAATATTGAGGTCGTCGCCCGGCTGATGCAGGGTGGACAGATGCGAGACAAGATAGAGGATTCCGTGGATGGTCAATTGACTTATAGTGAAGACTGGTAGGATCGTAGCATGGATGTTTTGCCGACTGTTCTGTGTGAATTGAGGATCTGTGGGTTGTGGAATGTAGCCAGCTGTGGCAGGGTCTTACAACACTTTATCGAATCCACAAAAGCTTGTTACACGAAAGGCACTTCCGGTTCGGCGACCAATAAATATGGGTGACTGATAACGTCAAAGGTCAGGTTTGGGGATTCGCGGGGTGGAAGCAATTACTTGATAATTAAGCCGAGTAGCTGCAATAGACCTCTCCTGAAAATGCAATTAATCTTCTAGAGAGAAATTTACTAGGGTTCATGTTTAAGCTGCCAACTTGACTTAGTTTTTGACCATCTAGGAAAGTATTGGCGACTTACCTTATGTCTATCTGTCGTGTTAGAGATTCATTCGATACTGTGTCTACATGACATGAAGAAGAAGTTATGCAAAACAACGTTTCGACGACAGAGAGAAGTGCCTGGTTTACAAACCACAAATCCGACTGGGTGTCACCAAGTCCGAAATCCATCTGAAAACCACACAAGCCGTGGAACTTTCCAAGCGCGTGGGACCTAATGCTACCTCTTGATGTTCGCCTTCTCTAATTCGTGCTTCTCCTCGGCTAGCTCTTTGTCTGGCTTGATAGATCTCTCCACTTGCCACACAGCACGCTCGACTTCAGGCCCAATCTCCGGTATGTCTAGACATTTTGAGATCAAGGTACCGTCGCTTCCTGAGAGCAACATTCGTTCTGATAGTTCCGGCGCTACATCACCAGGACTCGTCGCTTTGGCCCGCCGGTCCCGTAGCCCTTGTATTTCCTTTTCAACGTCCGTCAGAGAGACACCTATTTTCTGGACCGCATACGCAGTGTCGAGTACAGAGGAAGGCGCTAGCTCGAATAGCTGGTTCTCCACCAGAAAGCCTACGTGTTGCGATCCAGAGCGTGCTGCGCAAGTCAGCATTCAGCGACACTACGTGGAAGGCCACGCGTACCTCGCCAATGCGACCATGCTCGGAATACCATGTAGAAGAACGGTAGGTTAGGTATGCTACAGCAATCCGGCATGTCAGAAATATTCTGCGTATTGGGAAGAATGCGGTGGCTCAGAGATTAGACTCACACCGGAATCAACGCAACGGGTGCCGTGAATGGCATTCCTATAACGGTCCCCCAGAACCACTTTTTATGGTAGCTTTGTTTCGTATCGCTTCCGTATCTCTGCAGTATATCGTGGACCTCCTCTGGCTCGAACAAGCTTCCCGGATACTGAACTGTGGAATTTTCCTTCCCTTCGAGCTCCTCTGCCCTTCTTTTGGCGCTCAAAGGTGGTACGCTTTTCAGCCCCCATTCTTCATATGACAAGCGCTGAAATAGCTTATTGCCGTAGACAGTGACTTTCTTCTGCCAGCCTTTCTCGTACTTCTCCCACAACATCCACCTTTCTGAGGCCTTCGATGTGACACGGTCAATGTAGGTAGCCTGTCCAGGCAGTCGACTTCGTTTCTGGCAGTAGATGAGGCTCTGTCGTGTGGAGATCGGGAGCAGAAACAACCTCATCGCAGACTGGGAATAAAGAGGCTCAGACAGGGACACGAAGGCTTAGTTGTGGCCCGTTGCCTATATTCGATGGGCAAAAGTTTTGAAATAGGAAGGTATGGCATGTCGGTTCTTCGTTGGTAGGCGCGTAACGCGGCAGGCGTCATCAAGGTCTTGGCGCGAATTTTATGTGCCTTGGCACGCTCGCTGGGAATAATTCTCGACGGGGAATCTTATTGCGGGTTTACCACCTTCAATATTTATTCTTACACAGTGACAGCCCACTCCGATATGTTCCCACTGACCCAACCTCTCTGGGCGGTCTTGCGTGCGCTACCCTAGCCTTCAGGAGAGTGGATTCGCGAACCCATAGTACCACAAATTTTCAATAGTCGTCGGAAGAGGAATTTATGGCCCTTGGCGAGGGGACCTTCAGAGCACGCGCAGCTTCTCTACTCCATCCCTTCACCTCCGCGAAGACAGTTGATTACGACGAGAGGCGGAGTAACGGGGATACAACGTTGAATGAAAAAGGTGCCGAAGCAGCCGTCGGAAACCGCCCTCACCACCACACATCGGGTCCAAATGCGGTAGCACATGACCGCGTGGCTCAGCGAGACGTGCGTGCAGTTCCAGGTCAGTGAGCACATCTTCGTTACGCTGAGGCTCTCATGCGCTCTCGCGATTTTCGACCTGCCCTGATTCATGATCAATAGCATGGGTGCGCATACTAGACGAGGACGACGAACCCAGCGCTGCAGCATACCTACTTCCGCCGGGCCCGCCAGATGCACAGGTTGCTCAACATAATCACAGCCCGGCCTTCAAGTCAAAGAGTAGGCCAGAACCTGGCAGGCTTTACGACTCGCAGCGGGAGTGGGCCCCACCAACACTGAGCGCACCGGACAGCGAGATTGCATCACGTTGGAGGGCGTTTGCAGATGCCTCTGCTTATCCTGTCGTATCCGGGAACGGGAGGGTGCTCGTGGACGAGGAATGGCTTGTCCAACATGGGCCAGACTACTCTCAGCCATGGCTTGCCGCTGCGGGTGAAGGGGACGCGGGGATAAATGGAATCCATCTTTGGCAGTCCAAAAGGAAAGCCTGGTGGGTGCGAGCCCAACGTACGATACTGCGCAACCCGGTGATCCCTTTGGTCTTCCGCTCCGTCGTCTTCACATTCTCTGCCGTCGCTCTCGGGCTTTCAGGCTCCATCTACCATCGCACGTATTTCAGTGAAAATCAGGAAAATACACCTTCAACTGATATGGCAATTGTTGTGGACGCTGTGGCGCTCGTCTACATCTTGTACATTACGTACGACGAGTATACTGGCAAGCCCCTTGGTTTGCGGTCGTAAGTATTCCTTGATCCTCTAAATCGTCTACCACGCACATTTCAAGCTCTACGTCGCGCATGAAGACGGCAGACTGTTTCCGGAAATCATCTGACTGAGCATGTCTACAGCGCCCGATCGAAACTACGGCTTATTTTTCTGGACCTTATCTTCATCGTCTTCAATTCGGCCAACCTGAGTCTGGCATTCGAAGGGCTCCATGGCTCGGGCGGCGTGTGCGATATGAGAAGGAATGGTCAAGAATTGATCTGCCAACGCCAGAAAGGTCTGGCATCAGTGCTACTGATTGCATTGATCGCATGGCTGTTCAATTTCTCTACAAGTGTCTTGAGGTAAGCCTTGCTTGCTCTAACCCATTTCGTGGTTTTGGGGGTCCATTAACGCTACTCGTAGAATTGTAGAGAGGGTTACTCGCAGATGAGCTGACTCCGTTTGCACTTACGAGCTATGATAGCGGCCCATATTGATGGGCGCATTAAAGCCTACAGACCGTTATGGCACCTGTTGTTCGGTACCACAAGTTCTTCGTAAGCACAAAGAGGCTTCCAGTCCCGTTTCCCCCAATCCATAGTAGGGAAGCATCATACATGGAATTTTCCGAGTCCATAAATCCATTTGGATTAGATTACGTTCATCAAACCCTAGGCGCGTAGCTGGCGAAAGCTCGAAAGTGTCGAAGTTGGATGAAGGAGACCTGTTTGAGACGGATTTTGCACCATGCGAAAGCATATCTGGCATTCGGTGGTTGGCAAGTACTTTGCCAAAGCTCCGGGCAGCTCCAGCGTTGAGAAGTCCGACGGCGAGAGTGGAAACATGCAGGTTCTCGGTCTGTCCAAACTTCCTTGTGCCAGATCGAACGATGACGTCGGTCCCGTCGCGAACTACTTACCTACTGTACGGGTCGTTCAGTCGCAGACGGCGAACGACCTTTTCCACGCGCTGAATCAACAAGGTTGATGGTCCCGCTGCACAGTGTTCTACGATCTCTTTCGAGAATGGCGACTTCGAAAGCACCCATTACTCCTCTTAAAGATCTCCGGGTATCCTCCCATCAGCTTCCAGCTTTTGGCCGCGTTCCCAATACATCTATTCAGCGAAAGCCACTCATGATTTACCACTCGGCATTCCACCCAGACACTTCCACCTCGGACATTAAATCGCACATGTCGGCAGTTGGCGTCGTGGAGCCGGCGTGGGTTTTCCCCATGTACAGGCAGGTCGCTTCCGAAAAAGCTCAAGCTCGTAGCTGACCCTGGGTTGCAGTTTTTCACACTTCCATTCCACTAGTCACGAGGTCCTCTGCATTGCGGAGGGTAGGGCTAAGCTATGCTTTGGACATGAGGATAATCCCGAACGAGTGGAGTCCGTGGTACGGAAGGGTGATGTTGTTGTTTTGCCCGCTGGGGTATCTCACCGAATGCTCGAGGACATAGACGGGGGCTTCCAGATGGTTGGGAGCTATCCAAAAGGCAGCAACTGGGATATGTGCTATGGCAAGGAGGGCGAAGAGGCACAAGTCAAGGGGATTGAATCGCTTGGATGGTTCGAGAGGGATCCGATCTATGGCGAACAGGGACCCGTTGTCGATGTGTAATGGCCCAGACCGTGGTTGAAGGTCATTTGGATGAAGCAACGAAGGGGCGTTTTAGCGATTACACGAAAGACTTTGTCATGGGACTTATCATTGATCAGGGTGTGTCGTTAACCTGTAGCCTAAGCTTTTCTGCAGCCTAAGATTGTTGTAGATTGCTCTTGGTCTGAATGGGTGACTCAATTCGGCAATGCGGTTATGAGTCCTCGTGTGCATCTCTGAGGAGGCTGGTGCGGCTTCAGCCTAGATCCCGTAGCTAGATACAGCCCTGTAGGCAGATCTCTGGGCATCTCGGTCGTTATGATCTCACAACATCCAAAATTCCACCTTCGCTTCATATGTGGATTCTGCAGATCCTGATCTGGTGAATTGCGCGTAACTGTTCAACGCGGGGTGGCAACGACCGCATATCACCGTCGTGTCCAGCACCACAGCAGCACAACACCCAGGGTCAAGCCTCAACCGCTATCACTCACTTCAGCCTTTTGTTGACGCACCTCCACACGGATGGGGGGCTTGTTCTTGTCTTCCAAAGATCTCTGTCCCTCAGCGACTTCCTCCAATCTCAAGCACACCCATCTCTCTTGCCTCTAAACGCTCGGCTTCTCGCTCTGAGATTGCCTCTCCTACCTCGAGCACGCGTATCTGCAGCGTCAAGATGACGATCATCATGCCTCCACAGCCCAACAAGGACGACTTGATAGCAACGTAAGCGGTCTCGGGGCATTTTTGCGTGGGAGAGATCTTCCAACCGCTGACACTGTTTGGTGCCACAGATGGGCCTTCCTACAAGCCGGAGTCGAGGGCATTATGAGGAATCTAAGGGAAGGCGTGGATATGGTCACGGTTCGTTATGCGCCAGGTGTCGTTAAAAGCTGCTACTGACATTGATCATGTAGTACATGGGCATTTACACGTTAGTCTACCAGCTTGTGGTACGTGCGTCCGCTGACCGAATACCAGCGCCGTACACAATTTCTGCACCTCACAAAAAGCAGTTCAAACCCCACCGGGTGGCGGTGGCATCATCGGGGCTCAAGCTCACCGCGGAGGTCGGTTGCTCTCGGGAATCCCTGTTGGTACATGTGCTGATTTGGAACAGCCCACCTACTCGGCGAAGATCTCTACCAAAATCTCAAATTCTATCTCAAACAACACCTGGCGGAAATTTACGAGAAGTCCAAGGGCCACAGCGATGAAGCACTGCTCACCTTCTACATCAAAGAGTGGGATAGGTACACAACAGCGGCCAAGTACACCAACCATCTGTTTCGATACCTGAATCGACACTGGGTAAAGCGTGAAATAGACGAGGGCAAGAAGGACATCTACGACGTCTACACCCTACATCTAGTGGAGTGGAGGAATGAATTGTTCAATAAGGTCCATGAAAACGTCATGGCCGCCGTACTCAAGATGGTTGAGAAGCAGCGAAATGGCGAGACCATCGAGCAAGCGCAAATCAAGAGCATCGTCGACTCCTTCGTCTCGCTGGGCCTGGACGAGAGTGATAGCACAAAGTCAACACTCGACGTCTATCGCTTCAACTTCGAGCGGCCATACCTCGAGGCTACCAGGAAGTACTACACCAAGGAGTCCAACCAATTCGTCGCGGAGAACAGCGTTGTGGAATATATGAAGAAGGCTGAAATCCGGTTAGACGAGGAGAAGGGCCGTGTTGGGTTATTCCTTCATGCGGATATCATGAGTCCCTTGATGAAGACATGCTTGCAGGTCTTGGTAACGGAGCACTCGGCGCTCCTTCGAGACGAGTTTCAAGCCTTACTTGACAACGATCGGAAGGATGACCTTGCTCGCATGTACCGACTTCTCGCGCGAATCATCGATGGACTAGAACCATTGAAAACAAGATTCGAAGCGCACGTTAGGAAGTCTGGGCTTGCAAATGTGGAGAAAGTGGCTAGCGAGGGGGAAGCATTGGAGCCGAAGATCTACGTTGATGCGTTGCTGGAAGTCCATACCCAGTACGCGAAGCTCGTGGAGGAAGCTTTTCATGGCGAATCCGAATTTGTACGATCCCTGGACAACGCTTGCAAAGAGTTTGTCAACCGCAACAAAGTGTGCAAGACCGGGTCCACACGATCGCCAGAGCTTCTGGCCAAACACACGGATACTCTACTCAAGAAGAGCGGCAAGAATGCTGAAGAAGCGGACCTTGAGGCTTCGTTAACGGAAGTCATGACGGTCTTCAAGTACATTGAAGACAAAGACGTCTTCCAGAAATTCTACTCCCGACAGCTGGCCAAACGACTTGTCCATGGTGGATCAGCATCCGAAGACGCCGAGACGAGTATGATTAGCAAGCTCAAAGAAGCCTGTGGGTACGAATACACCAACAAGCTCCAGCGAATGTTCCAGGACATCCAAACCTCCAAAGACCTCAACTCAGCCTACAAGGACTTCGAGAACAACGTTCTCGAAGGCGACGATCTCAAGAACGCTGTGGACTCCAACTACCACATCCTCGGCACGAGCTTCTGGCCCCTCTCGCCTCCCTCGACCCACTTTCTCCCCCCCGAAGAAATCAACAAGACCGTTACGCGGTTCCGTAACTACTACACCGAGAAGCACAACGGCCGTAAGCTGACCTGGCTTTGGCAGCTATGCAAAGGCGAAGTCAAAGCAAACTACATCAAGTCCACGAAGATACCATACACCTTCATGGTATCTACGTTCCAGATGGGCATCCTCCTGCTGTTCAATGAGCAGGATGTCGTCACGTACGAGCACGCAAAGGAGGCTACCCAGCTGACATCGGAGTTCTTGGATCCTTCCATTGCGGTCTTTGTCAAAGCGAGGGTACTGCTTGCGACTCCGGAGGGTGGAAAGCCAGAGCCCGGGACTTCATACGCTCTGAACTACCAGTTCAAGAACAAGAAAGTCAAGGTCAACCTCAACATCGCGGTCAAGTCCGAGCAGAAGCAAGAGGTTGAGGACACGCACAAGACGATTGAGGAAGATAGGAAGCTGTTGATGCAGGTACGTCTATATCCCGCAGCTCTCGCACGTACACCTTCCCTAACATGCTAACCTTCGACATAGTCTGCCATCGTCCGCATCATGAAGTCCCGCAAGAAGATGAAGCACGTCCTGCTTGTCCAAGAAACCCTCACGCAGCTAACATCCCGCTTCAACCCCAAACCTTCCGACATCAAGAAGGCGATCGACCAGCTCGTCGAGAAGGAGTACTTGGAACGTCTGGATGACGACGAGCTCGGCTATCTGGCTTGATCTACTGCGAGGGCTGGGCGGCGCTGTGGCTGGCCTAGCAGGGGCGCTACAATGATGGTACTTTTATGCATGGGTTGGGACGCTTTACGATGCACGCGCTACGGATGGTGGAGCTGCTCGCGGATAGAAAGACTTGTAGATACCCTTCCCCTGGCAGCATGGTCGATAGTCGCATGCTATTCTGAGACGCGGGGAATATCCTCGATAGTCCCTAGAATTACAATTGCTTGCTGAATTGCTACCAAATACTGCTCGTTCCTGCTATAGATCGATGCGAAAGATCACTGCTCTGAGGCGATGCGACCAAGTCCGAGCACATAAATCTCTGGTAAAAAGACGTATTGACGTATTGACACTGGTGCAAATGACCAGCGGAAGCCCATCGCGAAAGCGGCATTGCGTTAAACGACTCTGTCGAGCGAGAAGAGCCAGCTTTGATTGGAGGATTTGGGCTGGGAAGGAATGCCAAGGACGGCGTTCGCGTCACGCGCAGCTAGAGTATTATCTCAATATTTAGAATGTAATTTTCTCTTATCTTAATTTCTAATCTTTTTTTCTTTTAAATCGTGCAATCTGCAAATCAAATTTTCTATATTAATTATTGAATTAATTGATAATTAAACAATTACTTGCTAATATTAGATTATTTTATTGCTTGTTTCTTATTTGATCTAAATCTTGTAATAAGTACTAGAAGAAGAACAATAACTCTAGAGACTTTTGCAAAGAATATTGTTGTCGATATATACAAGTCTTATAAGTCTTTAGAAAGAAAATCTTGCGCAAAGATATTGCTATTGTTTACTAATTAATAGATAATAGAGATAGTAAAAGCGTTAAGTTCTAAACTATCAAAGAAGTCTACTTAAATATATATAAATCTTGTTAGAAAGATATCTTAACTATTACTAAAATTCTTCTACTACAACAAGTATCTTTTTGATTATCTAGCTTACTATAGTTTTATAACAACTATTGTTCTTCAAAAAAGAGTTAGCATTCTCGCTAGCACTATTACTAATATAGTAGAAGTTGTAATTGAAGTAAAGAGAGAGTTGATTAAAACAAAATGCGCATTTCGATATTAGATTAACAAACTATTTAAGTAAGTGTCAAGATGCAGAATTCGCGATGCTAAAATATAAAGAAATGTTTTACTTCGATAATATTTTTGTGCTTTTGTAGAAAAATCAAGTTGTTAAGTTGCTTCGATCTAGTGTGATCGTTGGATTAGGTCGAACACTTTTTTCTCAACCCAACTCATCCTCTTGGGCCTCGTAGGGTTGGGCCAGGATTAAGGCGCGAACTCGACCCTAGGATCGGGTTTCGTCGGGTCAATGCCAAGAACCCAAGCTAACTTCGTCGCGTTAGCATTGGCTTATCTTATCTTATCTTATCTTATCTACTCAATTGGGCTAGGGCAGGGTCCACGCTAACCGCATATGGTTAGCGCGTCACGTGATGTCACGTGATCGGATGGGTCGAGTTGAACACTCGGCGCGCATTCTTCGCCCGTCCCACTCTGTTGGGCTAGGAAATTTGCCTGACCCTAGGGTCAGGGTTGAGCGAGTTAACCCGATCGAGTTGAAACCCAATTCGACGATCACGCTACTTCGATCTTGTAATTATTAATAAAATCAATAACTTTATTAAGATTGTCAATATTGTATTATATATTATACGCTAAATTATAACTCTTTTATTTAACTAGATATTAAGTTTTATTACAAGATTTACGTTTGTTAAAAAGACGTTCAATCTTATACAATTTGTTTTGTCGCTTAAGCGAAAAATATAATTCGAATTCTTTATTTTTTATAATTACAAATAAGAGTTTTTTCTAATCTAGTTGTAAACAATTGTAAGAATCGAAACTCTTCGATAGCAATTCGAGTTAAGTTATTAATACAATTAAATGAATAATTATTATTAAGAGAAGCTTAAAACAATACACTAGTAAATTTATTTTCTTTAGAATTCGAAACAATTTAACTCTTTAATTAAAGAGTTTCTTGTTAGTTATGCTCAATATAGTGTAGCTATAATATAAGCGAAAATATATATAAATACTCTTTTTTAAATTAATTTAAATATACTTCTTATTGTAGTATATCTTAGTAATTATATTAACTTAAACAATAGTTTCTTTTGCGTTTTCTTAATATTATAAGCGCAATTTGGAGTAGTTTTTTACTAAAAGATCGAAAAGTAGATCGAGATTATTCTAAATGCAAAAGTTGTAACAAAGCTTATTTAATATATAATTTGTAACAATAGATATTATATTATTAAGATTTGCTTATATATTATTAAAATTTGCTTATATATAAAATAGATTATTAATAAAATTTGTATTTAAATTGCTTGTAATTTAGTATTGTAATACTATTTTTACAATCTAATTTTTTTGTTCGAATTAATTGTTGGTCTAAGAATAATAGATTGTTAACGTCAAAAAATTAGTATTGAGACGCTTGAAGACTTTGCGCTAGAAGTCGAACATAAATTTGAAATCTCTATTAAATATTGTAGCTCTAGATATACCTTAATTATAATCTAGAATTACTATAAGAAATGCGCTAATTTATCTATTAATTAATCAAGTATTCTTATTAGAAATAAGAATAACTTGTTTGTTAAACTTAGACTAACTATTGAATCGAGTTTCGATTTTAACTTTAGAAATTAACTCGATTTGTCAATTTCAATATTAGAAATCGACTCGAAATTTAATTCGATTTCTATTATTTTGAAATTAACTCGACTTGACTCGACTCGATTTTCGATTTCAATATTAGAAATCGAATCAAATTGTCAAGAAATCGAAAATAAAGTTATTATATTAAGATTTTCTATTTTTGAATATAAGTTATTATAATTTTGGATTTTTCGCTAGAGTATCAAGTAGTATGCTTCAATATAAAAGTTACACTTGCTTATATTATCTCAAAATAGCTTGCTTAAACTAGTTGCTACTTGTATTACTCTTTTATATTATCTTTTTGCATTATTATATTGTATTATTAAGTTGTAATTGAACAATTTACATAAAGTATAAGACTAAGATTTTAAACCTATTAAATATAATTTATATCTATACTAATATCTTAATAATTCGAATCGATTTTTCGAGTAATATATTTAACTTTTTGAGAATTATATTATTGCTTTAGAGTTATTAGTTCTCTATATATTTTTAAATAAAATATACTTAAATATTAAAGTTTCGATAACTTAATAGTAGAGTGTTTTAACTTTTAATAACAATAATACAATATTTATAATAATATTATTAAGAGTATTATTGTGCTTTTGTTAATTTTATTGTAGATATTATATTATTATTATTGCGAGTTAAAAGATTGAGAGTTTAAATTCTTCTTAAGATACAATAATTTTTTTTTTATAATTTTTGACAAGATTATATAGAACGAGATTGTCGAACTTTTTAACTAGAAAAATTAAATCAATAATTTAACTCTAGCTATCTAGATAGCTCGAATACATTATTATAATATATTACTAGATAATTTTATATCGAAAGATTATAAAATAGAATATAATCTTCTACTATTTATTTTAGAATTTCTTTATACTAATATTAAATCTTAACAATTCGAGTCGATTTTTCGAATTATTTTTCGATTTTAAGTCTATAACTCGATTCGACTTGTCAATTTTAATTTTAGAAATCGAATTATTAAGATTTTCGAATTAAAACAATACAAATTGTCAAGATTCGAATTCGATAATTTAATTCGACGCAATTATAGACTAATTTTTGAATCGAATTTCGATTTCAAAAGTTGAAATCAAAATCCGATTCGAATTCTTAGCGTAAAATCAAATTGTCAAGATTAATAAATCAAGCTACTTAATTGACTTGCTTAAAACAAATTCTTTCGCTTAATTGTTAAGAACTTGAATCTAACATTATAAAATCGAGTTACGTAATAAATTCGGATTTTCGCGATCAGTTTACGCAATTACTATAGTTAAACTTGTAAATAACAATTAATATAATTTGTTTTAAGATTTTTTATAAAAAGATATATTTTATTCTTTTCTTTTAGCTAAGATGTCGTTTTTCGTTTTTCGTTTTAATACTTGATTGATTTTTTTTGCATTTTTGAGATATTGTTGTGTATCTTTTTTAATGTTGTTATTCTTTCGATAATTAATTAAGTTAATAGATGTTTTTGCTCTTTTTCGAAGAGATTAAATTCTTTGTTATAGTTGACGAAGAATAAAATTATCTTAATAATATTCGAAATCTTTGCATTTAATGTTAGTTAAATTATATATAAAAGTAATACTTAATTGTTTTAAGTATTGTTGACATAATGTCGCAAATATTGCTTAAGATTCTAATTTGTTCTTTTTATTTAATTATTCGTAATCGAATAATAGATAATAAACATTCGAAGTTTTGTTTTTAACATTAATATAAGTGTCTTTTAATAATTAGACGTAAAGAACTTGTCTCTATTACTAACTAGTTCTTTAAGTATATCGTAGTATTGTATAAATTGATTCAATATAATGTATTTTAGTTGTTTCGCTATAAACTTCTCTTTGCATGCGATAATATATAAGTACTTAATAAATTTTTTAATTATTATTAGTATTAAATTATATCTATCTTTAATTGCTAAGTTCGTCGATTTAAGCAACTTAATAATAAAGTTTATCGTATCTTTATCTTATAACGATTTAAATAATTTCTAATATTAAATTTCGTTATAGTTTGCATATGTATTATGTTTGTTTTGCTAACAACTAAAACATCGTTTAATATATATTTCGACAACTTGTTTTATCTAAAAAAACTAATAATGCTAACGTAAAAGTTGAAGAATTTTGATTACTTTCGAATGTTTTTGCAATAATTTATTATAATGTTCTCTTATATATTCGTCAATCTTGTCGATAAATATTTGAAGTTTTTCTTTCTTTACTAAAAACTCTTTTTTATTGTTTCTAAATATTTGTAATGTAACATTTAGCTCGTATTTATTTGTTAATAATAAGTTGTTTTTGTGAATTTTAAATATGTTATAATTAAATAATTTCTTTGTTTTTATATAATTATTTCTTCTATTAAATGCGTTTGCTTTGTCGTTATTTTTGTCTAATGTATATTGTATTTTAGACTTATACTGTTCGAGTTACTTTAATTATTGCACTTGTCTTTTGTTAAATTATTTAATAATAATAAAGTATAATTTTGTTTTATAATTTGTAAGAATCGTAAGTTTTAATAATTCTTCAATATATATTTTTTATAATTTTAGAGAAATTACAATAGCGAGTAATTTCTTGTTGTAAATATTATAATTCTATTCGATTAACAAGAGTTTTCTCAAGAGATATATTATTAAGTGTTATATATTTTTATGCTTTTAATTGAAGCATATATCGATAACTAGATTTAATGTGTTAATTTTAATTTTATTTAATAATCGTAAATTATACATCTTTAATATTAATTTCTTTAAACATTTTAACTTAAAATTTTAAAATGATTTTTTTATTTTTTTTTTATATTTATAACGTCTTCTTTTTCGTAAAATTCGTCAATAATATTGCGTTAACAAAATAGTTTTTGATAAATTTCTTGTTGTAATTTATAAAATTTAGAAAGAATTAAATTTTTTTAACGTTAATAAATAATTTTTATTCTTTAATTGCTTGTAGTTTTTCGAAATTCATGCATATTTTATGTCGTTTAACGACAAATTTAAGAAAGTTAACTTCTTTTTAATAAAACTCGCATTTCTTTAATTTAAAATGTAGATTTCTTTTATTTAGACATTTTAATACTTTGAAAACATAATTTACATGTTTTTTAAAAATATTTGAGTAAATTATAACAAATTAATTTAAATATTGTTGTAATACATTATTAATTATTTCTTAATACATTGTTAAAATGTTCCTAAATTCAAATAATATTATTGTATATTTGTATAATTTATATTGTATACGAAAAATTATTTTTTACTTCTTTTTTGTCTTTATTCTAATTTAATTGTACGCTTCTTGTAAATTTAGTTTAATAAAGTACTTTGCTTCGAACAATTAATTTTAAAACTTATTAATGTTAAGTAATAAATATTAATTTTTTATCGTAATATTGTTTAGTTTTCGATAATTGACACATAAATAAAGAATTTCGTTCTTCTTAAGTACAAAAAGAATTAAATATTCTATCTATAATTAAGATTTTTTAATAAATTCTTTTTTTTTTCGTTTTTTGTCAAATATTCGCGAAATGTTTTTAGCTTTTTTTCGAATAAAATATATTTAAGTTCAAACGTAAATTGCTTGTCTAATTCAAGTTTAATCTCGTAATTTTACAATTAATGTTTAATTAAAATTTTAGTTTTTTTTTTTTCTAAAATAGATGCTCTTAACTATTGTATATTTGTAATATGTACTTTAGCGATTTTTTCGCTATATTAAATAATTTAAGACTCTTAAAAGATTCGCAATTTTCTTTACTTATTTTAACTTTGTAATTTAATTAATTTTTATTAATGTTTATTGAATCGAACTTTATTAGATTATTTTTTTGAAAAAATGTAAACTCGCTATTTGCGATCGAATTTCGACTTGATTTTTTATTTATTATTGAACGTTATTAATGCGTAAATTAGATTTGAATTGCGTAATCACATTGCGCAAATTTAAGTACTTGTGTATTTTAATCGATTTTTGAATTGTGTTGCTTCAATTAAAACATTTCTAAAACAATATTGTAAATAATTATTTTTACTATATTAAAAATTAGTTTTTCGTAATATTGTTAAATAGCTATCGTTAATAATTTCGTTTCTTTGTTTACTTTTTCATTTTTTACAAGTAACGAATTTTTATCTATAATTATTAAATTGTAAGCGTTAAACTTCTTTTAAATAAAATATTTTTTTCTTTTTATAAAAGCTTTAGTTATAAAATTATTTATCGCATTGAAATTAATTATTGTTGTAAATTAATAATTGTTAATCTTAACTAATGTGACAAAACATTGTGTGTGTGTTATTAAGTTTAATTGCTATTGTTAAGCTAACATATTGCATTTCTCTAATATGCTCTTTATTAAAAAATTCGATTTTTTTTTTTGCTTTTATGTTATGACTTTTGCTTTAAACGTTTGTTTGCGCTAAGCTTTCTTCTATTGCTAAGTTGCTAACTTTAACTTTTTAAAAAATTAATTAATTTCGTTTTTTTTTAGATAGGTTTAGCATAAGTTGTTGTAACAAGCTATTTAACTAAAATTTGCGTATATTATAAAATTTAATTATTTTATAATAATATCAAGTATGTTCTTTTTTGTAACAATATTGTTTTCATATTTCTTTTTACATTTGTTTACAATTTTTGATAAATTAATTAAAGTTTCGAGATAATTTGTAATATTTTCTATACATTTGTAAAAGTTCTTTCAATTATATTTTTTATTTAAGTTAATAATTAAATTATAAGATTTAATAGTCTTCTAGAGTACTTAATTAACTTCTTGCGTAAATGCGAGTATCTTGTCTAATAATTTTTATTTAGAACTTTTATAATTAATCTAGATTCTCTATTAAATAATAATTGTTATTTAATTTAATTTTAAGAATATTTGTCTTTGTATCGATTTGCTCTCTAATATTGTTCTAGTTATTAAATATCTCTCTTAACATAACATTAATTTGTTAACCATTTATTAAGTTTCGTAATTAATAATCTTTTGCGAAGTAACTTGATTTGTCACACAAATAATATGTTTTTTAAAATTTGTTATTTTGCTTTTCTCTAAAATTCTTTTTTTTGTGTCGTTAAATAAAATTCAATTTTATAAATGCAAATTTACGATAGTTTAAATTATTATACTTTTAATTAGAACGAGATTTTTTTTGCTAATATTTAATCATTAATTCAAAGAAGATTTTTGCTCTTTTATAAAATTAATTGTATCGTTTTTTCATAACTTTCTTATATAATTTGTCGTCGAAATTAATAATTACTTCGATAAGATCGAATATATCGCTAATAAATTTATTATCGCGCATAATTTTGTTCTTAAGATTATTTTTGAAATTTTGTCGAAACATGGTTATAAATGCGACATCGTTTTACTTGATAAAGTTAATATACTTCTAAAATCTTGCTACGTAATTTGCTACAAAAATTCGTTAAATTAAGTATTAAATTACTTTTTTCGCAATTTGTTTTTTATTCAATGTTTCGAAAATTCTTCGAAGTTTTTTTTTGAAATTATCGAAATTTGTAGACATCGCACAAGAATTTTTGTTATAATTTTTCAAATATTTGCGTAAATTTAACTTAATCAATGCTAAACTCTTTCTCTAAAAAATATGAATACGAAAATCGTCTTCTTGTTCGCTAAAACAAAATAAAAAATAAAATAAATATTTATTTGCATAAATTAGTTCTTTAAATCGATTTAATCTTCATAATAAACGTTAAACTTATTAATTCTTATCTTGTCGTCTTTATTAATAGAGAATTGACATAATATTGTTGAGCTAATGTTCGAGATAAAAGCGCGTTAATTTAATATAAACATTCTTAAAATATTTAAAATGTTACGCTAATACTTTTGTAAAAAATATTAAAGACAATTATGTTATTAAAGAGATTTGTAAACGTCTTTAAACAATATAAGCAATTACTTGATAACAAAAGTTGCAATTATAAACAATCTTATGTTTAATAAATCTTCACAAATAATTCAATGAATTAGAACAACAATAAATAAAAACTTAAAATAAGTTAAATACAATTCATAAAAGAGTCGTATTTAAGATCTATATACTAATAAGATTTCTCTATGCTTAGTATGCTTAATATGCTTAGAATCTAAGCTTATTAAACTTTTTAAACATTTGCTTAATATGTTTAGTTGTTAAGATCGCTAAGCATGCTAAATTTGTATATATTTATATCTTGTACTACGAAGTTCTAAGAACTTCTTATACTAACCTAGTTCTAGATAGAGTTGTAACACTTAATTATAATATTTTTATAACAATTAAAGATATTTCGATAGTAGATTATTGTAAATGCAATAACTTTGTATTAATTTAATAGCAATTAAAGATACTTTAATAGATAATTTTAATTTTAAAAGATTAAGTATTTTAAATTATTGCTTGTTATCTTTGTATACTTATCTTAATTTTGCTTTAAAATTGTTAAATATATCTTTATTAAAATAATATAATATATATTTAGAGTATTTTTATTTGTTTTAAGTTTTAAATTTGTAATTGTTTTAATTGTATCAACTTTAGAAGATAGTTAAAACAATACATTTAATACAATATATTATTTATTAAATTTGTAACGTACGTTTAAACAAAATTGCAATAAATAGATACACGCATATATTTAGACTAATCGCGCTAACCTAGAAATGTCACGTGCAAATGCCAAGACTCAAATCAAAAAAAATTCGAGGAATCGAATCGCTCAAAGTAGCTTAGTCGATTACTATAAGTAGTTTAGCGCGAAGCGCGCTAAACTAATTTAAGCGATTCGATTCCAAAAAATCGTTGCGACTCAATCTTGGCGTCGAGTCGAGCTAGAGGGATAATATCATAACTTGATTCGACGATTAGTCTTTATATATTAAATAAATATTAAGCTTGTTTATATTATTGAAGAAGAGTTTAATTTGCTTTACTATGCTTATAATAATAAAGTGATTAATATAAATAATTATTTGTAAAATAAAGTTTATCGTCTCAATTACATAATATATTTGTTTTATTAATTATATTAATCTCGCGATCTTTAGCTTGATAAGTTAATATTATAATTTGACAAACATTAATATCTTACTTAGAAACAAGATAAACTTTATATCTTTTTTGCTAAAAATTTATTTGTTATTCTTAATATAAAAGATAATAACTTTAAATTCTTGTTTGTATAATACGTTGACGTCGATATATAGCTAACATATTTTATTGTAATAAACTAGAAAGATAGATTTACTAAATGTCTTTTAAAAATCTTAATATGCTTGCAATTTTATTTCGAAAAAGATATTTAATTAATTATCTAAATTAAAGCGCTTTTGTGCAATATCTTTGCTAAATAAATTGCGAAGTATAAGATTCTTGCACATTTAAAGAGAGTGTAAAAGTTAAATATAATATAAGACGTAATTTCTTATTTATTTTGTTAAATTAAAATATAATTTAAACAACTCGAGTATAATTGAAAGACAAAGCTTAAATATTGTCTTAAGCTTCGTTTTTGTTGTAATAAGTCTTAAATTATCTATCTTTTGTTTTAGTAAAACAATTAACAAGTAATCTAGATATATTTTGCTTAATTTAATAAAAATGTTTATGTATTTAAATAGCTTAAAGATCTTGACTAAATGTTCGAGATATTCTTCAAAAATCTTACTAAATACTACAATGTTATTTATATAGATACAAGCGAGTTTACAATATTTGTATAGAATTCGATCGATTTAATATTGCATATAGATTAAACTATATCTAAATTTTATAATTATTATATTTTATTGCTTGCTATCTTAATATAAAATTATAATAAGCTTATAGCAATTAACTATCTTAACGCGCTATTAATAAAAGTAGCTTGCGCTATTTATAATACTAATATAGAAATAATTGTTAATTAAGCTAGTAATATTTAATTATAGTAATATAGAATAATTGTCTAATATAATAATTTTATTTAGATTACAAATATTGATTACTATGCGTCTCTTTCTAACAAGACTTTTAAAGATATAAATAATTTATTATATTACAAATATTAAAAAGTTATACAATGTTATTTTTGTAATTCAAATTATCTTCTTTTATTTGTATAATATATCGAACTTCTTATTTATAAGTTTAGGATTTTGCGATCTTACAAGATATACTCTTAATAAATTTAACTTAATATTAAGAACAATATTAATCGGTATTTATTTCGATTCTAATACGTTAATTGTATTATCTTCAATTTATATAATTAAAGTAATTGTTATAACTGCGCGTAGCAATTAATAAGTTGTTGCAATATTGTATATAATAATATTTTCGAATATAATAAATTTCGAAGTTACTTTTATAATATTTTAAGATGCTTCTATAGTATTTAGAGATAAATCGATAATTGTAATAATATAGACGTAGAAGAGATGTTCTTTAAATGAATATAAGAGAAGTGTATTTATATCTAGTATTGTAATAATGCTATATATTTTAAATCTAGATTTTACGTTATAGATATTAACAAGTATATCAAAAATAGTCGCGACGACAAACTTAACAATTGCGATAAACTTATTTAGAACTTTTTGCTTTTAACTTACTTTAATAGCTAGATAAGTATTGTTAATATTAATATAATAGTAGTTTTTTTTCTTAAAGTTAATTATATAATTTAACTTAATATACTTTGGAAACACAATAAATATAAGTGTTGCATTTCTTATATACGCTACGAATATATTAACGTTTATAATATATATTATAATATTACTTATAATATTACCCTTAATATCTAGATCAATAATAGATATTAAGCTAGATTAGAAAAAGAAGTCTTTATTATTAAGTAAATAAGAGTTCTTGATTTTAATAGATACTTTCGCTACAAAGTAAGCAAAAATTGTAATAATCTACTATGTTATAGCAATACAATTAACTCGATTTTTAGACAAAATACAAATAAGTAATACAATTATCTTGCAACTATCTATAATAAGTTCGCGCTTAAGCATATTTATTATTAATTTTTTTAAACAAATGATATTACTATTAATAAGTATTTGCGTCTATAAATTGTCAACTATATAAATATCTTGTTTAATATTAGCTATAATAAGTTAACTATTGCAATATTTCTAAATATAGAGATCGATTATAATATAATCGAAGCTTAAATGCTTTTAATTATTTATATTATGCACTTTTATTAAGCTCTTAGTATACTTAACAATTGCGTTAGATAGTAAGATTTTCAATTATTTTCTATTTACTAACAATATAGTGTAGTCTAAGTTGACATAGAAATTCTTTATAACGCTAATATAAACTATAATAGTCTTTATTATAACATATTTCTAATTTTTGAACTTATATTTATTATTTTTGTTCGAAGCAACTTTGAAAACTATAATTTGCTTTTATAAATTAAATACAACTATTACAAATAACTTCTACTTAATTGTTGCAACTAAATAAATTGCAACTATATAAAGTACTTACAAGTTTTCTAATAAATCGAGATAATTCGAATATATATATTAATAAAACTTTATTGTTAAAATAGAAGATTTGCTTGTATATTTTACGAATTTATGTCTTTTTTAATTGTAAAGATCTAACGAAATTAGCATTTATATAGTTGATATTACTTAGATTGTTATTATTAATATTAATAGTATATTATACAAGCTCGCTATTAATGCAATTGTCTTTATAATTATTGTAATATCTATTATTATTATAGTTCTTCGAATCGGAATTGTTGATTTTTATTTTGTTTGCATTATTAGTTTCTTGTACTTTGTTGCTCTAATATGCATTCTTTTAGTATAATTTTACTTTACTATTTTAATCTTAATTTATATTGCAATTTTGTTGTTATAATAAAAAACAATCTTCTTTAAACTAATATAGAGATTATCTATTATTAGTAGACTTTAAAATGTACTTATCGAATCGATCTTGCTAATCTTGCTAATTTTGTTAAGAAAATCTAGCTATAAGATATTTAGACTAATCGTTGGGCCAGGTTATGATATTATCTCTTTGATTCGACCTGGCGTCAAGATCGAGTCGCGACGATTTTTTGAAATCGAATCGCTCAAAGTAGTTTAGTCGATTACTATAAGTAGTTTAGCGCGAAGCGCGCTAAACTACTTTGAGCGATTCGAATCTTCGAGTTTTTTTTAACTCGAGTCTTGACATTTGCACGTGACATTTCCGGGTCAATGCGACCAATCTAAAGATATTAAGACGCTAGAGCAAGAAGTTAAGATACTAGAGCGTTTAAGAGTTAATTTAATTAACTTCGATACTTTTGCTAATTGTCTAATTAATAAAATTAGTATAAGTTAGCTATATTCTAATAGTTGCTATTGTAATTCTTAAAATTATTAAAATTAATATAGAACATTTATTAATAACAATATTTTAAAAAGTCTTGTTTACAAACGTTTTAATACAACAATTGTAACAAAAGATTACTATTGTATTAACTAGTTTTATTGCTAACAAAATTGCAATGTTCTTGATTGCGATAATCTTATTAATTGCTTCGACTACAATATATCTCTTGTTATATGTTCTTTTTGTTCTTAATTATTTACAAAAACTATATTAGAGTAGTATGTTCAATTAATGCAAGTATATTATATTTGAGCTCTAGATTTAAATTATGTTACGCTTAAGTAATTTGATAAAAAATATCATTAAAGCTTGTATTCTTTGCGTAACTTATTATTTGTTATATATAGCTTGCTAGTTCGCAATTACTTTGCATATTAATTACAATATAATATTTAATTATTAATAAATTTATAATAGTAAATTAATTAAACTTAAAGTATTTGCGAAGACTATTAATTTATTTTTTGTTTAAATTAATTTAACAAAGTTTTAATTGTTCGAGTATAATAAGTTTAATTGTATATTAAATTAATACAATATTGCGAAGACAAACGTTTAAATTAGTTCTTACTAGATTTATACTCTTAGTAATAACAAATATTTAGTATTCTTTTAATAAAGAGATATATATTGCAATAGTAAATATCTTTATTATTATAAATTATAAGTTTAATATTGTATAATATAAATAAATAAAATTTAAAGAAGTTAAGATTCTCTAGTTGTTAATTAAATATATTGTTGCTATTACTTGCAAGATTCTATAAATCTTGTAATTTCTAACAATTTTGCAAATTTGTTAATTTTAATTGTTGTAATTAAGCAATAAGAACTTGTTGTATTATCTCGACTATAATATGTTGTTACTTAGCAATAAAGTTTGTTATTGTATTTTGTAGATTGTTTAAAGTCATCAAAAGATAGAAAACAAGAGAATTTACATATATATCAGAATAGAGATTATTCGGTTTTAACCCTATTTCCAACTAATAGAGGTGTATTGGAAACCAGCCTTATCATAGAGCTATAGAGCTGACCCAAGATTCCACCAAGGCCGCCCCTCACCTGTATTTACATCTACTTCTCAATAGATTTTACATGCTATCGATGATTAATGCAATGATGCCACATCTAAGTTCAATACCTAGAACGGAAGAAATTCAGACAGTATCGGATCAATCGGGCCCAGAACCTGCTCCACGCTACGTAGTTCAGCCGGCGTCCTTCACCGGTGGTGGCTCACAATGGTTACGGGACAATAACAGCATTATAGATTTTGGCATATCTTTCTTGGCAGACGATACTCCCAAGGACCTCGGAATACCTCCGAGGTTTACCGCGCCCGAGGCATGGTTCGAAATGGCTGCAGGCAAGATCACAGATCTTTGGGCTCTTGGGTGTACATTGTATACCTTGCGCTCTGGAGTGACACTTATTCAATTATTCTGGGGAGGAACATCTTTGGAGGTGATCAGTGGAACATGCTCATTCCTTGGGCCGCTTCAGGAGCGATGGGATCTTCTATGGTTCGATGAGGAAGGGATGCCGCAATCCCTGGAGGAGATGGCAGGCAACGAGTCATCACCTCAATGGTGCAATGGGGTGGAAGAACAGCCCCAGAGTCTCCAAGACCTTGTGATGCATATTACTGACGAGTACCACGGTCTGGCCAGAGCCATAGACAACGTCGAGCGCGAAAAACTACCAATTGAGTTGGAGATCGAAGCCAAAGGCGGCAAAGTTATGTATTCACCTGAAAAACCAAAGCAACCGATTTCGTCTGCCAGAGATCTTGGCGAAGCATCCATGGTTCCGAACCGACTTCCCAGATGCGCAGACGGCAGAAGATGCACGCCTTTTTCAACCTTAGTCATTGTTTAAACGCTCTTTACCAGTCAAGACAGTGGTATACAATGATACACGACAGCTTAGCGCTCCTCGAGAAAAGTAACGACGCGTCTGCGACGGGCTGAACTATCTATAAAGACACATCGCCGAATTGGCAAACCATCAAAGCAAACGTTCTGCTCAATGAAAGCATACGACTGCGCAGTCCGAGGTAGGACCACATCAATTTGGCTCGCTGGACTCTCGAGAAGTGCATCATGCCCCGGAATAGGATATTGTAACCGGCATGCTTGCAAAGCATAAGTCTTTGGCTACTCCTGGCCAAATGGCTGCTGATAAAGCAGGAAGCTATCTGGCTTCAAGGGTAGTACATACACGGGCTACCGGCTAATTACGGTACTCGAGAAAGAGGAACAACGCGACAAAGCAGATAAAAAGACGTTGGCGTCATTCTGTACTGGAGCGGAAATTCCAAAAATAATATGGAACGTTGCCAGCTATTGCAGGGCACTGCTTTCATTTCCTCCACATCCACAGCCTTCCAGCCTTCGAAGATTACATACTGAGTGAGCCAGCTTTGCGTTCCTCAGGCCTGTGGTCACACTTCCCCCCCCGAGTTCTACCGCAGGTGGTGTGATCATGTCCCGTGTGACAGAATCGCCCATGCCGCAAAGGTGATTTGGGACCTCACTATAATCTGGTTTGAATCATCTCAATATTCCTCGATCGTTGATTGAGCCGGAATCCACTTTTGGTGAACTTTTAGTCACTGGCTTGGGAAATGATGGTTTCCTCACCTGCATTCACAGGAGGATTCCCAATGTGAGCCTTAAGGATTCACCAATTCTCAAATGGTGATTCCGGGCTCACCGGATTCACCCTGGGTCATTGACTAAACGGACTACTTATAGAGCTCCTCCCACTCCCAAGAACCTGATCCTCTACATATTTGTCCAACAACCAAACAGCAGCAATTGTATCGCCAGCCTTGCAGTACTTGCTCTGCATCGTCGGCTACAGCAGTCACCGGCTTAGGAATAGATGGCTTCCTCACGTGCATTCATAGGAAGATTCCCAATGTGAGCGTTAGGGATTCACCAAATTTCAGATGGTGATCCCTGGCTCCCGGGATTCACCCTCGGTCATTGACGAAACCGACTACTTGTAGAGGCCTTCCCACCCCGAGAACCTGAGCTCCTTCATATTTCTCCAGCAGCCAAACACCAACTTTAGCATCGCCAGCCTCGCTATACTTGCTCTGCATCGTCAACTACAGTCCTCTGAACATCATCTGCAACATTTCTATTCTGCTACATATATCTCTACATATACTAGTAGTCATTATACCTGATCCCCTTATATCTAAGACATGGAATACTCTTATATAATACCTTCCACCAATCCAGGCTGCGCAACTGTGCCGAACGAAACACGTCACGTTTGACACGCATATACTCAGATCACATCCATGCCACCTAGAAAGAGCATTGTGAGCTTTCCTTCCCGACGTCATCAAGTATCGGTGGTGATCCTAGCGTACAGGCCGGTAAGCAGATTACGTGGGGCTCGTCATCATCTACGACCTTGATCTGACAATGTCTTAGCTTCACGCTTGCGCCAGGACAGACTAGATCGCATGATCAAGGCATTGTGAGGCTTTATCGACCGAGGAAAGACATCCCAGGGTCTGCCAAAAACGAAAGTCTGCGGTATTACGAATCCAACCGATGGCGGTCTCAGCAAACCTGATAATACTGGAACCCGGGGCGGACTCAAGTGTGTAGTCTGCACATTTCGATGCTCGTCAATGCCATGACTACATGAGCATTTTCAAGCCACGAAGTCATCACGGTAGATAGACATTCCACGACAAGTGGTCTACTTTGCTAACGAAGAAAAGGCTAGCGAAGATACTCGCGACTTGCCACAATGGGGCCATGATCTGCTATGTATGAACGCGTTCACAACCATCGCAGAATAAACCTGGAACGATATAACAGAGAACTCAAGCGGCGCATCGGTCTACGCCATGGGTCGACATGGTGCCCTTTTCAGGGGCTCCTCATATCACATATGAGTTCTGAACTTTCTCCGAAACCTGCTCTAAGATATTTTGACAGAGTGAGAGGAATGCTTTAATGCTTTGCCTCTTTGGCTATGGTTCTTCATTAGCATTTGAGTCTATCATCTTCCCGTTTTTGCATTTCTCCATGTATAGAAAGGATCGAGTGCATTACTTCGTGCCGACGCATGGGATAGCCCGAATCCGGATCTGGGCCTCACGCTCTTCAAGAATCTGTCGAATAATTTCAAGATACCCATGTGCATGGCATGCTACGTGCCATATCATTCTTCCTTGCCGGGCTGGCAATATGCTTCGCAACAAGCCTGGCTGAAGTGGCTAAAGTGTCATTTCTGGAATCGAAAGTCCCCAGAGGCAGCACATATCCGGTTTCGAGGCCCCTGTTTTCACAATGGGCTATAAAAGAGAAGAAATCCAAGCTCGGAGTACACATCACTCCCCAGGACCCAGAGCGCGAAAATTGAAGACAGTCAACACACCTTCGAACTGACTCGCGGCTTGGTGGCCGGTATTCTCCAAACGCGAATCCTCTAAACTCCTTCTCCTATCTCAATCAAACGCAGTCACTTCATTAGTGTGTCATCATTGAATTGCTTCCCTCAAAGTATACTATTTATATCTAATACACTTCATACTTCGTATATGTTCGTCCTTTTAGCGATTGGTATCAAGCTTGCTTGTTGATCTCTGCTTCCTTTTTTGGAGCACTTTTTCCGGTGCATAACGAGATTCGGCAATCACAGAGGTATGCATTGGGACGATGATCCATCTCGCGATGTCCAGGACATTGTGGCTGACCTTGTCCGAGAAAAAGCCCTTACTGACGCTACGTGTCGAAACGAGGAGGAATGCGGACACCGACAGTCTAGGCCAGACCCCTCAGCAAGCGACATGACGACGGATCAACCAGCGGAGATAACGCTGCAATGGCGAGTGTACGACCTCATGCGCCGCGACCGGGTAGAGGCACAGGAGAAGTACAATGTGGAGCTCGGACCCGCAATGCCTCGCCTGAGTATCGGATGTACCTGGATGAGTTCATGGACAAACACGGTCTCCTGCCAAAGGCGTCTCGCGAGAGGTTGAGAGACTCCGGGGGCACATGATCTATCGGACGCTTCAAAGAACGGGTCTCCTGTTCGTCACCTTCAACAACGCCGGAGGTGATATCCTCAAGCTTTTTTTTCTTGACGAGGTCGGCCAAGCGACGCTCCCGACTGTGCTCGTCCCCATAACACAATTTCCCTTCTCTGAAGGGTCTGTTCTGGTTCAGAGATCCGACACAGCTCAAGCCGACAAAGCTGACAGTTGTATCGGTGGCCGCCAACGAGGTGTCTCGAAATTCGAAGATGTCGCCACTCGAATTGGTGAGCTTGAAGACAGATTGTCCATTGACTGTCTTGAACAAGCAACATCGGATGTTTCCAAAGATCTCCGCCATTGTAGCCGCTTCTACCCAGGCGGCATCGTCGATAGTGAGGAGGCGATGAAGGACAACGAGACTTGGAAGCGCGTCCGGGCGATCTCATAGCCTCTTCACCAAGATGCCACCCACCATGACTGGGGTCTCATCCCTGATAGACATGGCAACGAAACAAGTCTTGATTCAATTAGTATCCACCTTTCACCTAGCGTTGTCAGCACTCACTGCAATCATTCGGGGTACTGTCACGATCATGGCTCCAGATCGGCACGATGTAGATCCCAAGTCGGTTGCTCCAGTTGTAATCCATTTCAACGACACGGCAAAGTATGGCCGTAGAATGGAGTTCGGAATGGGCAATCGACCTGATACGCTCACTCCCTTTGACACTGCACCTGGCCCCATCATTCATCCCAATGACTTCACTACATCATTCTGTCCAGTCGAAGCTGGGATTACCGCACAGGTCTTTCGCATAATGGCAGCAAATTCGACGTCAAATGGTATCCTTGCCAAACCCCGCCAGCGGTTGGTAGGTTCCAACTATGGTGATCTGTTCTCTGAGCCCAACTTTTACCAGGCAGCTGGAGGATGTGGCAAGCGACCTGGGCAACACGGTAGCCCGACCAGCGACTGCAACCACCAATCCACCATTTTACTCCAGCACCAGCACCAGCGCAAATTCACCCAAACCTCGCGAGTCTAATCAAGGATGGAATGGTACCTGAAATCCGGAGCCATAACAGCCACAGTCGTGCTTTGCATCTTCGCTCTGTGGGGGCATGGAAGCACTATGGCCTCAAGCAATTATCGGAGATCACCGTCATCAACGTCGGGCGAGGTTTCTCCTCGCTGGAGACCAACGGGACTTCTCTGCAGAACTATCTGAACATTGATGCGACGGGGACGGCTATTCGACATTGAATAGCCGAAGAGATCAAGGCGCACCAGACCACGGTGCTAACCTTCTACAAGAGCGAGAAGTTCCTCGGCCTCAAGAACTTGAGTCACGACACACTACGTGAGATCTGTACAGTGGACTCATACCAAGGAAAGGAGAACGAGGTCGTCTCCGTGGAGTACGTGAACTGCCCAAATATATCGTTCGAGAACATGATTTGAGCTCGGAATAAGTGAAAGTCCATTCTCTAACCATAATTATGACCAGCTGACACATATATTATATTATTTTCTACCTTATAAACCACAACAACCAAGTTTTGTCTCTACTTCATGATCCCGCTTTCAGTAGCTTTCTTTAGGCCACAACAAGGCGACCGAAATAGTCATGGTCACCTTCAACAATGCCGGGTCCGATGTTGCGCTACTCGGTTTCCCAGTCACTGTAGCTCTCTTTGACAACGTCGCACAAGGAACGCTCCAGGCCTCCCCCAATTGGACCCCCAGGATACTGGCTCCGGGATTTACCTTATTCTTTACATGGATGAAGACGCCTACTAGGGTATATATGTTGGCACTACCGAAGACTTCGCCAACAGACGAAGTAGGCATATCAGAACTACAAATAGCATCGACTCACGACATGCAAAAGCGCGCATTATCGATTTGCACGAAAGGTCGTAAGAACTGTTCGCATTTGCCTTATCTGTCAAGTAGAGAACAAGAACGACGCTTCTTGAAGCAAGCATTCGTCTTGGTACTTGGAACATATCATCTCGGAGTTACAAAAACCCAGAATATTTTCTATAATGCTAGTGGTTTCCGAAAGACACTTACAACCAAAATTGAGGCACTTGCGTTTATCTCGTATGCGACAGCCATATTCAATCGAACCGATTGAAAACTCTTCTCTTCACGTCGCCATTTCGGAGGCTTGAATTGGACTTCCCCAATAAGAGAGTCAATAGATAGTAAAGCTCTCTAGATATATCGTCCCCTACATCGTCTTTCAGCTATGCAACAGGATCTCTCTATTTCTGTAGATATGCGTGCGCTGATATATCTATCTCCAAATCAAAACTGTGATCGACGAGTACAGGATGACTACGTTCCGTCGCACGGAAACAATCGACAAAGGCCGTGTATTTAGTCTCTATGCTGGTCCCGCGGACAGAGTATACCAGCCTGCAGGCCACTATCTGGTTCGGAGATTCCTTCCAGCTGGGGTCGACCATCATCTTCTTCAGCACCAATGAGGTCGCCAAGACCTGGTAATCACCCTCAACATCAAATACAGGGCAACAAGAAGACGGCTGAGTGCGGTCGTTCGTTCTAAAAATCAAGGAGCCTACAGCCGTTGGGCAGGAGATAGTTGAACGATTTCTCAAGTGCCCTAGGATTTGCCCGGCCATTGCGGATATGATGAGCCTCTTCTATTCGATAAAGATGGTTACCCACTTGCTCGCGGCGAGAAAACCCGCTACCCGCCAAATCGTACGTTAGATTATTATGGTGCACTGTTGCCAGGAGATTGATCCGAGGTTATCTTCGTCGACGTGTGTGGAGACATCTCTCGGGTGAAGCCCATTGGCACTTCTCTCCAAAATTATGTCAATGTCGACGCTATGCGACATGCGGTTCAGCGGTACCTGGCTGCTGAGATCAACCCATTTCAGATTTCGATTATTATCTTCCATCGGGGCAGAAGAACTTGGTACAGTGGAAGATTAAAGACGTCAGGCTTCGCGAGGTCGGTACGATGGATGCCTACCAGTAAAGACAGAACGATGTGATCTTCGTCGATTACGTCACGGCTCGGATCGTGTTCGCTGATAATTATTACGAGTAACAGCAGGACTGGATTTCCGAAGTAACGACCCGTAACGAGGAACAATCCGGAACTATCGCCGGCTCACGTAAAGAATCTCAGTCGGAATTGTGTCGCTTTCAGCCGTGCCAAATGCGAGCTTTTTATCTTCGATCAGACTATGCGATTCGCGAAGAACGATGACAGTGTGCTTGCTGCATGATAACGGAGCTCTGCGCGAATCGGAAGATCGCTTACGACGACTGGAGGACTTCGACACTTATTTGGCGATTTTGCGAAGCGTGTTAAGCTGACGAAGCAGACTCTTCAATTCCAGCACGAGCAGGAGGACAAACCACGAAGCTATATCTTTGTTGACTATGTCACTTCTTGAAGACCGCTCCTCGATTATAGCGAGCAAGTCCATGCAAGGCACCTGTTCGGATAGTGACGATCCGAGAATTCAACCTCGAAGAATCTTCTGGTAAAGGCAGATTCAAGCACCACTCGGCCTCAAGAGAATCCCCGACTTCGTATTTCTTGTGATCGATACCAGATTTCTGCTGTACATCTCTTAATTTACCATTTCCACAGCTGCTGGCAGCTTCCATCCACTATCGCTTTCAGGCAACACCGTTTATACTATAAAAATAATCCGTTATAGGGCCTACTCCTTCTGCAGCTCAAGTCACCTGTCATGTCAAAAGGTGTCAACGAGTTTATCCTTAGCGCCAGGACTTCGCCGATGGAGATGCTGGGGCAGAAGGGGCACCCGTGGAGGAGCAATACCGGATGAATCCTCAGATATCGAAGTTCCCGAACGCGAGATTCTCCGCCGGAATGCTCACGGACAATGCTATTATCAAAGAGGATCCCTCCGGAGTCAAGGCACGCATTCGGTAGATGACGCTCAAAGAATACGACATCTCCAAAGACCTCTAAATCATAACGGCAAACCTTCAGGCAGAGGCGCGTTGTTCTTCGTTCGGGACCTTATTCAAAGCGACGTTGGACTCGAGGAAACCGGCAATTCGTTGCAGAACTTCGCAAATGTCCACGCGATCCAAGTGGAGCTCGAGAACTTGCTCAATCACGGCATCGAGCCCGAGGACATAACCGTGCTGACACTGTACCGAGGCCAGACCAAGTTGATTGTCCAAAAGGTTTGCTCAATATTTCCGAACGATGGCCGCGAGATTTAAGAACAGTTTGCGGAAATCACCACTGTCGATTCATACCAGGGCAAGGAGAACGACGTCGTCTCTTTGAGCATCGTCGCCGCTGACCTCAAGGCGGTGAACAAGAATGCCACGCAGAACATTTTCCAGCAGCAAGAGCTCGGTGGAGAGCTTGCCGCCGCCGCGGTGGCTGGATGAGGCCCTAGGATCTATTATTTGTACTCGCCGTATGCCAAGGATAACCACCGCCTCAATGTGGGTCTGACCCGCGGTCGCTGTGGCGTGTGCATTATCACGCAGACTGGAAAAGCGATTGCGACATCAAGGACTAAAAGTTAACAAAGAAGAGCTTAGTGATCTCGTCGCACTTGGGGAATACGCCAAAGATAAGGGGGCCACCTACCATGTTGCAACCTCTTTGATCATTTTACTAGCCGAGCTTCCCCAATCAATAGGACAGACCCACTTACGTCTTGAGAGACGCTGCTCTTAATTCGTATCGAGACCTACATCTAACATCCGTAGGCTGTGGATGTCGATGTACTTGGTATACGTATGCCGACGACTACCGCATAGATCAAGGCCCTTGACCCCTTTTCATCACCGCTGCATATCTTCAATACCAGGATAGAGCTCACTGTAGCAGTAAGTCTCCTAGTCCTTCAACGGCCTTACTTATTGACGTCTTCAGGCATGCCGCGCTCCCTCACCGACCGCCTCGTCAAGGCAGAAGCCCGTGTCAAAGCCATTGAAGACTTCATAAAGGTCCTACGACGCAATCCTTACACATACAACCACACCCTTGCCTTCCACGATCTACGAATGGGTCGTAAGACTCCCCTAGAAGCACTCTTCGACGCAATAAAGGACATAGGCGGTCTCAAGTGGGAGAGATTGTGGACAACAAAGATCGTGGAGGACGAGAAGGAGATGCCAGGCACGCCGTCTAGTTTTTTACACTTACGAAGACTCGAGAGAGCTTGATAAAAGTGTCCGCTTGCGTGGGTCGAAGAAATGGACGACCATCCAGACGCTGTCCGAGCACGACAGTTGGTGATGGAAGTACAGACGTAAAGGAGAGAATACGAGCCAGCGAGAGAAGCTGGCGAAAACTCGAACTTATTGTTAACGCAAAAACTAGATAAAATCGACTTGAGTAGGTCGCCGTCGTTCCGCATCGGACTGAGGTTGGCCGTTTGGGGCAGCATCAAGGTCCCAAGGGCAAAGATAGGAGCAAAGACCAAAAGAGTGAGCAAACGGCGCGAGAACTAACTACAGCAGAGCAGCCGTAGCCATGCATTATCCTGCCAGCGGGATGAACACAGCCGATTCACGACTCAGGCGCAGAAGAAAGCCGATCCCAAGGCTCGGCTGGCTTAAAAAGAAGAGGAGCAGAAATATGCTCGGGATGCTGAGCTAGCTAGGGCTGTCTGGCTTTTGAATTTCTGATTACTAAACGTTACCGACCTTTCGGGGCCGGCGACGAGATCGGAATCTCTTTGAATATTGAAGTCGCTATCCCAAAGCATGCTCAAACACTCGTCAACGTGAACACGCTTCGGCATCGGCAAAGAGCCCAGGAAGATGAAGCAGGGAAGCAGCGAGAGAATATCGCGCGACAGCAGGCCGAACAGGCTCAGATCGAGGATGAACAACGGCGAGCCGAAGGACTCGAACGAAATCCCATACGAGAGCGGTTCCCGACCATATATATAGATCCGACATTGAAGAAGCCCAAAGAAGAGGTTGCCGGCCCTGTGAGAGTTGATGTCTGCCAGATCAGCATCTAGCATTCCAGTCCAAGATGCTTGGTACATCTTGGGGTCGACCAACTCATCGGAGGTCACAAGGCTATCAAAGGCTATCAGATCCAGGTCGAAATGGACGAAGGGCACTGGGATGACGCCCGTCTGACCTTTCACATCAAGAGTAACAAGGAAGGCCATGGATTTGGACCGCTCGCGAGGAGTTCCAAGAATTGAGAGCACTTCCAGCTTCAGATCTTCCCAGGCCCGAAGATCATACTAGAAAGACGCCACAGAGGCGACTTCTATGGTGGACTAGCTTCGTGCCAGTTATACGAAAGATATCGCTAGCCGAACACTCGATCAAAAGATAGTCTGGAACCAAACCGACGAAAAGATCCAACCATCTTTGATCTAGCTCGAAAAGCAGTTCGTGGATTATATTATATGAGAATTGGCCTCGTCCACACGCCATCCTGGAAGCAACGTGGCTTAGCGTTGTGGCAGTCTGTGAAGGACGTGGTTATCCGTATATGGTCTCACCCCAATCGCGAACAGTCGTACTTCGAGACACGACGATCGTGCCACTCCTCTACGCCTACCAACAGCGACTGCCTCTCCGTCACAAATATTTCAAAGATGGAGCACTGGACTTGAGGCTCGATGGTCCCTCCTTCAAAGACACTGGCGATAAGATGTACTGTATATGGTCGACGACGAGGACTGACTGAGGCGGGGAGAAGCAGGATAATAGATCGAAGTGATCAGCCAATTTCCACACGTCAGCTTATCGCAACGAATGGGCAACGAACGACGAAATTAGTGCCTTTGCAGGAGGACATGTCGTGCGCGAATATCAATTACAAAAGGCCCAGACAGTCGCCTGGCAATCCCGTGATTGCCAGGTACTCTTGATGAATTCACCGACAACGTTCACCATCGGTAATAAGCGCGTTACTGTGGACGCCGCTCCGTTTGACCCCGCAACCTGGGATGTTCAGCACTCGTATGTAGCGTTCATACGCTCTCCGGTCAAAGAAACACCACCAGCAGAAGATACCCAGATCAAGGTCCAGTTTGGCGCAAAGAATGACGATCGGGACAACAATTGGCGCGGTGTTATTGTCCGACGTGATCTCGAGGAGCTCAAACTCACCGGCACCGATTTTGCTGCCCACATCAAGAAACCATCGAAGAAAGAAAGGTGTATATATAAAGGTGGTCGATGAGCCAGAGTATCGCGAGACGATCCGTAAGCTGAGAGTCAAGATACAACAGTCAGACGATGCCGTGAAGCGTGAGCTCGATAGCCTCATCAATATAATGCAGTCGCCCCGCAGAGAATGTCGATAAGTGCTGACGCTGCTGAGCAAGCATCACAACACCGTCGACGATCTCTCGCCTAGGGCTTCCCTGCGAGATTCGCGACCAGATCCTCGAACTTGTTCTGCTTGAGAGAGATGCCTTTACACATACGACTACGGACCCCATATCTGCATTCTATATTTGGATTCTGCTGTGCTCCAAGTCTGAAAATTGTACGTACAGAAGCCATGTCGGCGCTCAAACGCCCTGCCAGCAGCTCTCCATCGCCGGCCCTTGAGAAGAAGGAGCACCTTATGGGTGTCGCTGATACTGTGGCTGCCTCAGGGGCTGACGATCACCTGTGCATGCTGAAGAGATCGAGTGACACCCGAGACCTCTACACTACAGATAAACAACCCCCTAGATTTTGAGGGTAACGCTACGCTGTAAGCCCACCCCCCCTTACATATTTCAGGCAGGCTAACACCAGAGAACATACGGTCGAGGTTTGTTCATGCTGGACACAGACTCTACAAAAGGACAAAATCAACGGCATACGGTCATCTCACAGCCAAGATCAAATGTTCCCGTTGCGCTACTTGATCCGCACGTTTCGTTTATTTTCATTATCGAGTGGACTGATTTAGGGCTGCTGGAGCGGGGTTGTAGATGTTTTATTGTGTTGAGGTGTACCTTAGGAAGGGTAGCACGACTCGGCAGAATTAGATAGGGGTCAACAAGCGCGATCTGATTTCGATATTTCTTAGCTTTACATACATAACGGATATATAAGCAATTTAAGAACTCTAGGCTAGAACTTTGTGATGTATACATTTATTATATGTGATCGTCAACAAGTCAACGTATCTGTTATTAGTAATTGAAGTTTCTAGGTGTTTGACGTTTACACGCTTTGACGTTGGGCACTTTGATCAACTCAAATTTAGCATAGATGTTAGATGATCTTCTATTATTCGAGTCATTGGAAGCAAAATACTTGAGCTCGAGAGAATCGTATATAATAATCTAACATATGCGGAAATTGTATTATCTTTGTGCTTTTATATCTTGCATTATTAAAGTTCTTGTCGAGTTTCTCTTTCTAGAAGAACACGAGAATAAATAGATTGCGCAACTTTATTTAATACAATTATTTAATTGCTTTTGCGAGAGCTAGTCGTAAAACTACATTGTACTTTATATCAAATATTGAAATATTATTCGCTTGTGTTAAACAAGCTTGATTGAGCAATCGCGAGAATACTTGCGTTCTAAATATCAAAATTTAAAGATTTTTTAATTCTCTCTATATTGTTGTTTTACGCAATGCGTTATTACAAAAGTTGTCGCAATAATTATATTATTTGTAAGACTCGATTTACGCTTTCTTTTAACGTTAAAATTGTAACAATTATGTTGCTTTTAATAGAGATATGTTACGAATCTAGCTCGAAACAATATAATATATAGTCTATAACATAATATATAGTACAAAGCACAATTATTTGTAGATTTGACAACTTAATAAGTGAACAATATTTGACAAGCTCGACAACGAGCTAAGCGAATAATGTTCGACATATTTGACAACAAATCAAGTGAACAACATTTAATATGCTCGATAACAAGCTAAGCAAACAATATTTGATATGCTTGACAACAAATATAACAAGCAAAAAGAATCTTTTTTAATATATAGATCTTCGAATACAATTTTTTTATAAATTGTATTTAATTTATTTTAAGTCTTTATTTATTGTTACAATTACTAAGTTGCAATTTCTTATTATTAAATAATTGCTTATATTGTCTAAAGACGTTTATAAATCTCTTCGATAACATAACTTTTACTAATATTTTTTACGAAAATATTAATATAATACTTTAAATATTTTAAGAATATTTATATTAAATTAACGCGTCTTTATCTCGAGTACTAGTTTAACAATATTACGTCAATTAACATTTAATAAAGACAACAAGATAAGAATTAACAAGCTTGACGTCTATTATAAAGATTGTATCGATTTAAAAAATTAGTTTATGCAAATAAATATTTATTTTATCTTCTATCTTGTTCTAGCAAATTAAAAGACAATTTTCGTATTAATATTTTTTAAAGAATGAGTTTAATATTGATTTAAATTAAATTTACGCAAATACTTAAAGAATTATAATAAAAATTCCTGTGCAATATTTATGAACTTCAACAATTTTAAGAAAGAACTTCGATGAATTTTCGAAATATTTAACAAAAAACAAATTGCAAAAAGAATAATTTAGTACTTAATTTAACAAATCTTTGCAGTAAATTATATAACAAGATTTTAAAAATATATTAATTTTATCGAATAAAACAATATTGTATTTATAACAATGTTTCGACAAAATTTTAAAAACAATCTTAAGAACAAAATTATATATAAGAACAAAGTTATTAGCAATATATTCGATTTTATCGAAGTAATTATCGATTTCGACGACAAATTGTATAAAAGAATTATAAAAAAACGATATAACTAATTTTATAAAAGAACAAGAATCTTTTTTAAATTAACAATCAAATATTATTAAAAAGAATTTGTTCTAATTAGAAGTACAATAATTCAAATTATCGTAAGTTTATATTTATAAAATTAAATTTTTTCTAGCAACGCAATGAAAAGAACTTTAGAGAAAAGCAAAATAACAAATTCTAAAAAACGTGCTATTTATATAACAAATCGAGTTACTTCCCAAGAAATTATCGATTACAAAACTTAATAAATCGTTGACAAATCAATATCATGTTAAGAGAGATATTTAATAACTAGAACAATATTAGAGAGCAAATCGATACAAAGACAAATATTCTTAAAATTAAATTAAATAACAATTATTATTTAATAGAGAATCTAGATTAATTATAAAAGTTCTAAATAAAAATTATTAGACAAGATACTCGCATTTACGCAAGAAGTTAATTAAGTACTCTAGAAGACTATTAAATCTTATAATTTAATTATTAACTTAAATAAAAAATATAATTGAAAGAACTTTTACAAATGCATAGAAAATATTACATATTATCTCGAAACTTTAATTAATTTATCGAAAATTGTAAACAAATGTAAAAAGAAATTAAAAAACAATATTATTACAAAAAAGAACATACTTGATATTATTATAAAATAATTAAATTTTATAATATACGCAAATTTTAGTTAAACAACTTGTTATAATAACTTATATCAAATTTATTTAAAAGAAAAGAATAAAATTAATTAATTTTCTAAAAAGTTAAAGTTAGCAATCTAGCAACAAAAGAAAGCTTAGCACAAATAAATACTTAAAGTAAAAGTTACAATACAAAAGCAAAGAAAAGTTTAAATTTCTTAATAAAGAATATATTAAAGAAATATAATATATTAGTTTAACAATAACAACTAAACTTAATAACGCATATACAATATTTTATTATATTAATTAAAATTAATAATTGTTAATTTCTAGCAATAATTAATTTTAATGCAATAAATAATTTTATAGTTAAAGCTTTTGTAAAGAGAGAAAAGTATTTTAATTAAAATAAGTCTAACGCTTACAATCTAGTAATTGTAAATAAAAATTTATTACTCGCAAGAAATAAAAGAGTAAATAACGAAACGAAACTATTATTAATAACTATTTAGCAATATATATTAGACAAAAATAATAACAAAACAAATATATTTAATAGAAGAAATAATTATATAAAAACAAAAAAAATGTTTAATTATAATATATTTAAAGTTAACAAAAAACAAATTATTATTAGTAAATAAATATAAGTTAAATATTATCTTACAAATATTTAAAAATAATAAGAAAGAATTTTTAATAAAAAAAACTTTAAATATTTATTAACAAAATTAATAAATATATAAAAGAATATTATAATAAATTATTGCAAAAGTATTTAAGAATAATTAAAATTCTTTAATTTTTATATTAATATTATTAGTTTTCTTAAATAAAATAAGTTGTTAAGATATATATTAAATAATATCTTAATTATTAGTAAAATAAATATAATATATATACAAGTTATAATAAGATTTAATATTAGAAATTATTTAAATTATTATAAAATAAAATTATGATAAACTTTATTACTAAGTTACTTAAATTAACAAATTTAGCAATTAAAGATAAATATAATTTAATATTAATAATAATTAATAAATTTATTAAATATTATTATATTATTATATATAAGAAGAAATTTATAGTAAAATAACTAAAATATATTGTATTAAATTAACTTATATAATATTAAAATATATTTAAAGAATTAACTAATAATAAAAACAAACTTTTTATATCTAATTATCAAAAGATATTTATATTAATATTAGAAACAAAACTTCGAATATTTATTGTTTATTATTCGATTACAAATAATTAAATAAAAAGAATAAATTAAAATTTTAAGTAATATTTGCAATATTATATTAACAATACTTAAAACAATTAAATATTATTATTATTTATAATTTAATTTATATTAAATACAAAAATCTTAAATATTATAAAGATAAATCTATTCTTTGCAAATTATAACAAAGAATTAAATCTTTTTAAAAATAAATAAAGATATTTATTTGCGCAATTAATTATCGAAAAAGTAATTATATTAAAGAAGATATAAAACAATATCTCTTTTATATAGAAAAAATTAATTGAATATTAGAATAAGAGACAAAAAGTAATATCTTAACTAAAAAAAAGAAATAAAATTTATCTTCTAATTAAAAATCTTAAAATAAAGAAGAAAAATAAAAAATTAAATTTTGTTAAGATTAAATTGTTTTTTATTAAGATAATTAAGAAATTAATTAATTATAAATCTAACTTACTTAAGAATATTAAAGTATTTCTAATATTTTGTATTTTATTATTAAAATTAATTAATTCTAGTATATTTATATAGAAAATATTTTATTACAAAGTCTAGAAAGAAAGTAAATACAAAGTAAAAAAAATTTAAAATAATAAGATTAAAATTATCTTATTAAGTAAAAAAAAATATTCTATCTTAAAAAATATATAAAAATTAAAGAAAAATCTTAATAATTATTATAATCTTATCTAGTTGTTTTATTAATATTCGAAAAATAATTTAATATAACAAGAAATAACTAAAAGATAAAAAATAAAAAATAATTTACCAAAAATATTTGCAATAAAATAATTAAAAAATTTAAAGGTATTTAATTCTTTTATTTTTAATAATAAATATTATATCTTTTATTTTATCTTTGTATTAATTTTCTTTAAAATTTTCTTATTTTGTAATAATTAAATTATAATAATTGCTAGCTACGCTTTATGTTTAACAATTTTAATAAAAAGATTTTTCTTATTATAATTAAAGAAAGATTAATATATATTTATATATAATTTGTTTATATAAATATATTTTAAATATTTTAAATATTTTAAATAAAATAACAAATCTTTTATAATAATACAAGAATAATCGAAAAGAAAGCAATATTTATAAGCAATATTTATTAATATATTATAATATTTAATTTTAAATACAATATAAAAGCGACTTTATTACTAAAAAGATATAATAAAAAAAAAATTCGAAACAAAAATCTTTAAGAAAAGAAAAAATATTATAAATTTAATTTAAAATAATATAATATATAATTTACAATACAATATATAACACAAAGTATAATTAACTATATATTTAATAACTTAAGAAACAAATAATATTTAATATATTTAATAACAAATTAAGTAAAAAATATTTAATATATTTAATAACAAACAAATTAAATAATATTTAATATATTTAATGATAAACAAAAAAAATAAAAAAAAATTTCTTTAATATATAAACTTTTAAATACAACTTTCTTATAAATTGTATTTAATTTATCTTAAATCTTTATTTATTATTATTTTAATTTATTAAATTATCTATAAAAATTTATTAAATATAAGATTGTTTATAGTTGCAATTCTTATTATCAAGTAATTGTTTATATTGTCTAAAGATATCTATAAATCTCTTTAATAATATAATTCTTTCTAATATTTCTTACAAAAGTACTAATATAATAAAAATATTAAGTTTTTATATTTTGCAAATATTGTAAGTAATAATAGCTTCTTTTAAAGTAAAGAAATATTAAAAATAAATTTGCAAAATATAAATAATTTACTATTATCTTTATTACTTTTATTATTATTAATATTATTAATATTAAAAGCAATCTATTTAAAAGTATTTTAAATTTCTAACTATTACAATAGATAAAAAAGTTATCTAAATTAATAGATAATTTCTTAGAAGATATAGAATATATAAATTTAGTTATATTTAATATTAATTAAATACAATAGATATTTACAATATTTAATAATAACTATTTTGCAAATATATAAACTTTAGTGAAAAATATTATTGTCTCTTTGTTGCTTACTAACATATTTAGATATATGATAAGAGGAATCGATTTTTACAATATATTTAAGAAATTAACTAGTAATAAAGACAAGCTCTTTACGTCTAATTATTGAAAAATAGTTATATTAATATTAAATACAAGACTTCGTATATTTATTGTTTATTATTCGATTACAAATAATTAAATAAAAAGAATAAACTAGAGTCTTAAGCAATATTTGCGATATTATATTAACAATACTTAAAACAATTAAGTATTACTACTATCTATAATTTAACTAATGTTAAACGCAAAAATTTCGAATATTACAAAAATAATCTTATTCTTTGCAAATTACGACAAAGAATTAAGTCTATTCGAGAATAATGTGATCGTTAGGTTGGGTCGAACACTTTTTTCTTAATTCGATCCATCCTCTTGAGCCTCGTAGGGTTGGGTCAGGGTTAAGGCGCGAACTCAATCTTAGGATCGGGTTTCGTCGAGTCAATGCCAAGAACTTAAGCTAACTTCGTCGCGTTAGCATTCGCTTATCTTATCTTATCTTATCTTATCTTATCTATGCGCTAACTCGATTAAACTAGCGCAAGGGTTCACTCTAATCATATGCGATTAGCGTAGACCCTGCGCTAGCCCAATCGAGTTAGCGCGTCACGTGACGTCACGTGATCGAATGGGTCGAGTTAAACACTTGGCGCGCATTCTTCGCTCGCCCCACCCTGTTGGACTAGGAAATTTGCCTGACCCCAGGGTTAGGGTTGGGCGAGTTAATCCAATTAGGTTGAAATCCGACCCAACGATTACACTATTCGAGAACAAACAAAAGCATTTATTTGCGCAATTAGTTATTAAAAGAATAGCTATATTAAAAAAGATACAAGATAATATCTCTTTTATGTAAGAAAGATTAGTTAAGTACTAGAATAAAAAACAAAAAATAATATCTTAATTAAAAGAGAAGAATAAGATTTATTTTCTAACAAAAATCTCAAGACAAAGAAGAAAAGCAAAAAATTAAATTATGTTAAAATTAAATTATTTTTTATTAAAATAATTAAGAAATTAATTAATTACGAACTCGACTTATTTAAGAATATCAAAGTATTTCTAGTATTTTATATTTTATTGTTGAAATCAATCGATTTTAATATATTTATATAGAAAATATTTTATTACAAAGCTTAGAAAAAAAGTAAATACAAAGTAAAAAAAATTCTAAAGCAACAAAATCAAAATTATTTTATTAAGTAAAAAAAATATTCTATCTCAAAGAATACGTAAGAATTAAAAAAGAATCTTAATAATTGCTGTAATCTTATCTAGCTATTTTATTAATATTCGAAAAGTTATTTAGCATAACAAGAGATAATTAAAAGATAAGAGACAATTTAACAAGAATATTTGTCGCAAGACAATTAAAGAATTTAAGAGTATTTAACTCTTTTATTTTCGACAACAAATATTATGTCTTTTGTTTTGTTTTTGTATTAATTTTCTTTAAAATCTTCTTATCTTGTAACAATCGAATTATAACAATTGCTAGCAAAGCTTTATCTTTAGCAATTTTGACAAAAAGATCTTCTCTATTATAATTAAGAAAAATCAAGACATATTTACGCACAATTTGTTTGTACAAATATATTTCGAATACTTTAAATAAGATAATAAATCTTTTATAACAATACAAAAACGATTAAAAAGAAAGCAACGTTCGCAAGCAATATTTATCAATATATTGTAACATTCGATTTCGAATGCAATACAAAGACAACTTTGTTGCTAAAAAGATATAATAGAAAAAACGATAATTTTCGAGACAAAAATTTTAAAGAAGAGAAATAGTATTACAAATCTAATTCGAAACAATGTAATATATAGTTTACGAGATAATATATAATACGAAGTACAATTATTTACAAACTTGACAACTTAATAGACAAACAATATTCGACAAGTTTGATAACAAGCTAAGCGAGTAATATTTGATATATTTGACAATAAATTAAGCAAACAATATTCGACATATTTGACAACAAGCTAAACGAGCAATATTCGACATGTTCGACAATAAGTATAACAAACAAAAAGAATCTTCTTTAATGTATAGATTTTCGAACACGATTTTCTTATAAATTGTATTTAATTTATCTTAAGTTTTTACTTATTGTTACAATTATTAAATTGCAATCTTTTGTTATTAAGTAATTGCTTATATTGTCTAAAGACGTCTATAAATCTCTTTAATAATATAATTCTTATTAATATTTCTTACGAAAGTATTAGCGTAACAAGATAAAATAGAAAAAAAATTTAAACTAGTTGTTACGAACGTTAATTGAATTATTTTGAATTAAATTACTATTTAAATTTTAAATAGTAATTTAATTAACAAATATTACTTATTCGAACAAGTTGTATTTATGCTTTTCGACTATATTTAACTTGATAATCTATTAATTAAATAATTGTACTAAATAAAGTTGCGCAATCTCTTTATATTCGCGTTTCGAGAGATAGATCGAGCTAATAGAAATCAAGATATTTGCAAGATTTTGCAAATCTTATAGATTTAATTAGTTTACGTACTTAAATTAGTATTGTCGAAGCAAGATTTGTTTAAAGAGCTTGTTTTGTTTTTTTTATATTTGACAAAGTTGCAAAATCTTAATCAAGTTAAACTATATTTTGACGCGTAAAATTTTAATATTCGCGATGCGTACAAACGTTTGCAATTGCTTGCTAGTTGCACAATTGCATTAAATTATTAGGTTTTTTGATTTAAATATTAAATTGTACAATTTGTATTGATAGTTACGATAATCGATATTCTACTTAGAATCAAAATTCAAAATTCCTAGAAAAACAAAAATCGAAAAACGAAAACTAAAATCTGCGCTCGTGTTTGCGTTTAATTCTTGCAATTTTCTCTAATTATATATCGAGTTAACACAAGTTTCTTGTTATTAATCTAATATACTAAGTCTAAGAGTATATTCTGTGTTATAAATGTTGTTAACACGTTAATAAATTCAACTTTGTGTTAGTTACTTCTCGTCTAAAAGAAATATATATAAAAAAACATATTGCTATTGATAGATTTAAACTTTTTTCGCACGTCGATTCTAAAATATCAAGAATTTTTCAACTTTTGCACTTAAATAATTATTGTCAATCTTGCTTAAATTCGAAAATAAGTCTCTCAAATTATAAAGATAATATACTACTATAATATATTTAAACATTATAAAGAATGTACAATTGCGTATGTTATTACAATCAAGTTGTATCTCGCATGTTGCTAGAAATTTCGATTTCGATTTTCAAAATCTTGTAAAATTTTAATTTTGATCTTAAGTAGAGTATCAATTATCGTAGATAATGTATCGATAGTGCATTAATAGTGCGAGATAAATTTGCACGTGTTTCATTTGATTATTAGCGCTTTTATATGTATTTGCGAAGCTTAACATTAGAAAAAGACTTAATTTCTTATTACTAGCATATATATATTACAAGTTATCTCTTTAACTATTGCTATTGTATCTATTAATCTAATTAGCAAACTAAAGCTTCTATATATCTTGTTTATTGCATTTCGAGTAATTAGTATCTTTCTCTTATTGTTGTCGATATACTTGCAACTGTTTTTTCTATTTTACAATCTTATATTGTTTGTTATCTTCTATTGTATTAACAATTACAATCTAATGTTAACAAGATTTATTGTAAGATTCGAACAATCTATAAAATATAGAAAAATCTATTTATATATAAATTGACGTTCAAGTTTGGTAGAAGAGTTATAAGTAACTTGTATAAAATCTATTGCGTTGTCGAAGAGTTATTAACTATATATCTAAAGAAACAATTGTAAACAATATAGAAAAAGATAATCTAATTCTTATAAAAGAAATAAGATATATATATATTAATATTAATAATAAATAAAATTGTAAAGAAATTGCAATTAAATAAAAAGTAAATACAACAAATTAAATATTATTAGAATAAAAAGTTTTGCAAAATCTAATTGACAAACTTTCTTTATATTATTGCGAAACAACTTGTCTTTATCGTTAAACCTATATTTAACAAGACAACAAAATAAAGATATATAATATATATTTTTATTAATAAAGACAATAGATATAATAAAGATTTAATTAAAAATTATTATTAAAATGTATTTTTAATCTATATTGTAAATAAATATTTATCTTGTATAACAATTTACAAAGATTAATTTAATGCAAAGATTATTTTAAGATAAATACTAAATAATCTATTGTTTTATTGCAAAGTCTTTCTAGTTTTGCGAAATATAATTGTTATAAACAATTCTAATATATACGTTAACTTGCGTATTAAAGAAATTATTAAGATCTATAGTTACAAGATTTAATATCTATCTTTGTACTTATTAGATTTTAATTTAATCGAACTAAGTTTCAATATATTAAAAGCGTAAATTAGATAATATTAGAATATTATTTAATTTGTGTTTTCTAGCAACTTTTATTCGCGTTTCGAGAGATAGATCGAGCTAATAGAGATTAAGATATTTGTAAGATTTTGCAAATCTTACAAATCTAACTATTCTACGTACTTAAATTAATATTGTCGAAGCAAAATCTATCTAGAGGTCTCGTTTTATTTTCTTTATATTCGATAAAGTTGCAAAATCTTAATCGAGTTAGACTATATTTTAATGCGTAAAATTTTAATATTCGCAATGCGTACAAATATTTGCAATTGCTTGCTAGTTGTACAATTGTATCAAATTATTATATTTTTCGATTTAAATATCAAATTTTGTCGATTTGAACAAATTTTACTTTTGAGACAAATTTAATAAATTAAGAAAACGTGTGCATATCTTACGCAAGCAAATTATAATTGTTATATAAAACGAACGCATTTACAAACTCAATATTAAGAAATATTAAAATTGTTTTTTGCAAAACTTGATTTAAATTTCTAGATTCTCGCAAGTAATGCAAGATTTATCAAATCAAATCTTGATTTCGCACGAAGTCAAGATATTAATAACACAAAATTGCAACTTCTATTATAACAAATCTATGTATATCTAGAACTAAAGTTAGGATTTATTAAATGCGAATATCGATATATATTTGCAATACGCAATTAGAAAGAGTTGATATAATTGTTTTGCGCATAAGTATTTTAGATACAATATTAATAAACAATATATATTCGAGATAGATATACAAGAGTTAAATAGAAGATTTTCAAAGTACAAAATCGAGATAGATATAAAGAAGTAAAAGAAGAAAATTTAGATATAGAAATAAAAGTATATATATCTTAAAGAGATAATTCGAGAGAAATTAAATTTAAGATATAGATAAATCGATTTTAGTTCAAGTAATAGATTGAAAATATCTATAGAAACTATATTAAATTGTATTAAATATAGAATTAAATAGATATATATTCTTGTATTTTTTTGCATTAACTATATATTTAGAAAAACAATTAGATAAAGTCTATAAATTAAATAGTTATCGAAGTTTGTAAATTAATCTAATTAAGATCTTTTAAAATAATATTACACGCATAAGAAATATCTTGTTTTCGATGCAAAATAGATCTATTTTCTCTAGCATTATTCGTATTTCGGAAACGTAATTCTAGCAGATCTAGAAGATATTTTTTCGAGACTTTCGTTCAAGTAGATCCAACAGATTTGATAGATTTACTAGTCTAAAAAACAATATAAGAGCTTACTAAGCAATATAAATTACAAAAAATACAAGAATATTATATAAATATAATTTATATTGCTTAGTAAGCTCTTATATTTTCTTTTTTAGACTAGTAGATCTGCCAGATCTGTCGAATCTGCTTGAACAAAAGTCTCAAAAAAATATCTTCTAGATTTGCTAGAGTTACGTTTCCGAAATACGAATAATTAGATTATCTTATTTTTGTTATTCTTCTTTTTCTTTGCATTCTTCTTATCTTCTATTTTATTATTATTATCTATTTTATTGCTATTTCTATTAATAGATTTATTGCTTTGAGTAATTATTAATAATTTCTTTGTAGCTCTATAATAAGAGTTAAACAAGGTTAACTTTGCTTTGAATTTATATATTGCTCTATTAGATATACTTTTTTCGATAGCAATATAATACAATATAGAGAAAAAGTTTGCTATTAACTTTAGATTATCTATTGTTTACTTTTGATTCTCGACAATACTATATTTTCTTTTCAATCTAACGTAACAATCTAACAATATTTTCTTAAAAATCAATCTAAAGAACTTTTTGATAAGAATATTGTTATTAATATCTATATTAATAAGATTTAATTTGCGAGCAATAGATAAAGAAAGAGAAAGAGAACTCAAACAATTAATTTAATCTTTTGTTTAATTGTTGTCGATTGTATAGAATCTACAATAGATAATACTTGCTATAATAGAGATTGCACTTGCATACATTAATTGTCGAATTAAATTTTAATTTCAACTTTAGAAATTAATTTGACTTGTTAATTTTAATATTAGAAATCAACTTGAAATTCGATTTAATTTCTATTATGTTGAAATTGTTTTAATTTGATTCGACTTGAATTTCGATTTCAATATTAGAAATTGAATCGAATTGCCAAGAATATTAAGAATACTAAAAATAGTATAAATTTAGTTTAAATTTAGATTTTTTTAATTACTTTCTAGATAATTTATATTAGTAACATATAATATAAAAACAATCTAATATACTTGTTAATTAATTTAAATAGATTAACTATTTTTATTAAATTATCAATTAATTGTTACTAAAAATAATAAAATCTACTAAAAATAATAGTCTTAACAATTCGAATTAGTTTTTCGAATCGAATTTCGATTTCAAGTATAGAAATCAACTTCAATTATCGATTTTAACTTTAGAAATCGAATTGTCAAGACTTTCGAATCGAATTAATACAAATTCTTAAGATTCGAATCGAATATTTGATTCGAACTTAATAATTTGATCTAATACGATTAGTTTATACTTGCAAAGACTAATATAATTGTTAAGTCTATTAATATTAATTTTATATTTAATTTGCAAAGTTCGACAATACAAATATATAACTAGACATATAATATATTAACAATTAAGACTAATATAAAGACTATTACTAATATAAAGACTATTGCTAATATATAGACTATTGCTAATATATAGACTATTGCTAATATATAGATTGTTGCTATATTATTAAAGCATTTTTTTAGATATTAAATTTATTATACTTTTGTTAATACTCTTCTAAATCTGCATTTTCGTTGTTTGTTATTAAAACTATATATAGATTTTTAGACTACTATTAAAGTTGCTCTTTTTCTTACAATTATTATTATATATTTTCTTTATTTTGAAAATACAAATTGTAGAAATTATCTTGTTTCTCTAATCTATTTATAATAGATATAACTCTCGCAATAACTTATATATAGATATATTTGCTTTCTTATTAATAATAGCTTTCAATTATTGCGTTTGTTTTAAAGTCTTTATATTATAGTGCTTGTTAATATAATTAATAAAATAATAGTTATTCTAATTAATACAATATTTGTTGTAGCATTGTTAGTAAACAATAAGTTAACAATCGATATTATTTATATTGTCTACAATATCTACTTTGTTTTTTGTTTATTCTACCAATCGATCTATTTTAGTAAATCTAGTCTTCGATATAATATTATCGACTAAAGAATCTAAGAATAGATTAATGCGTAATTGCTTTCGTAAAATAGAAACAAAAAAATTAATTAAATTCTTATTAACAATAATAATAGTCTTAATTCTAACTATTGAATTAGAATAGAATTTTATTATTTAAACTCTAGTTATATTAACAACTTTACTCTATTAAGATACTAAAAATAGTTAATAGACTAAGAAATTTATATGACTCTTGTATACTTTACTCTAACAATTACTATAATATTTTGCAAGATTTAGTTTTTGTTAATATTGTATTTATCGAACTTGTTATTAAATAATTATTCGAAAACTTAAATATTAAACTTGCTAATTATTTATATAATTGCAATATAAACTTACTCTAGATACTTACTAATGCAAAAATTGATTTTTATTTCTATCTTAGAATTATTGTATTTCTTCTCTATTTTTAACTTTTTTAATTTAAAACTAGACAATTAATTTAGTTTCTTTTGAGTTTTACGCTTTTTGTAAAAATAACAAAGAATCTCGACTTTGTTGTATTTCTTAATATTCTTTGCTTATTTGCGTTGCTTTTTCTTTTGTTATACTTCTACTTATATACAAACGTTTAATACTTTCTTATTTGTCTTGTATCTACGTTTGCGAGCAATATTATTAACAAAATCGCGAACAAAAATGCTAAAGAAATTTTCTTTAACAACAATACTTTGTAAATTATAAATAGAAGATTTTGTTTTGCAGATAATACAATTTTTTATTTAATACTCTTGTTGCTTTCTTTTGAAAATTGTCGACATAAATTTTATATAACAAGATTATATAATCGATAGTAAAGAGATAGAAATGTTTGCAATAATATCGCGATTGTTACTATTAATAGCAAAACTATTGTTTAATAGAGAAGCAGAAGAAACAGAAGAAGAAAAAAGAGAGAGAGAAAGTACTTAATTGTTATCTACAACTTCTCGATTTCTGCTTTTAGAAGTAATAATAACACAAGCAATAGATCGTTTTTATCTATTAGAGATACAAGACAATATAGATTAATAAGAAGAGACAAGATCTTAATTGCAATACTAAGAAGATATATTGCAAATCTAAAAATTGTATAAATTGTATAAATTTAATAAGTTATATAAATAGAGGCTTTAGTTTACTAACTAGATTAATAAATACAATAACAATAATCAAGAAGATAACTTGTAATATATATATATTAGTAATAAGAGATTAAATCTTTCTCTAATATCAAGCTTTGCAAATATATATAAAAGCGCTAGTACTTTTCTATTTATTCGCATTTAGTTAAATCTACTATTAGTTGTTTTAGTACTAAAGTCTAGAGTTACAAAAATCAATATTTATTTGCTGTAAGAGCAGAATATTGTTTAGATATCTACTAATAGTACTAATATTTAAAATTAGAATATATATTTACTATTTGTATTTATATCTGCTCAATTTATCTATAATTTTGTATCTCTTATATATATTGTAGTACTTTGTTGTATCTTTTATCTTCTCTAGTCTTAAGTTAGATTAGTTTTTCAAATAGATTAAACAAACTATATAGCAAAAGAATTTTAGATATATTAAGTTATCTAATAGTAATTACTAATCAGTTCTAAATTAGATTAAATCAAATTATATTATCTAATAAATTCTAGCTGCTTAGTAAATCAAATCAAATTATATTATCTAATAAATTTTTACTATTTAGCAAATTAAATCAAATTATATTATTCGAGTATTTAATATTTTAAGACTATTATTGTAATTTTTAGTAATTAAATTTATTGTATCTTTTGTAGATATTGCACTATATATAATACTCGAAATTACAAAAGAGCAATTGATGCTATTGTTCTTTTTATTAGTTATATAATTTGTATATAATAAAGTTTATTAACGCAATATCGAATTTTAAACTATAGTACAATATTATACAATTTATTATATTATTTTTACAACTATCTATATATATTTAGTTCTTATCGATAGCTAAGAATTTTATTACTTATTATTACTTTAATAACTATTTTGCTATATATATGTATCTTCTTAAGATATTAAATCTTTAACTATTGAAATATATTTGTTCTACTTATTTTTGTAGTTAAACAAGCTATTATTTTTTCAGCTATTAATTGTATATTACAAACAAATATTGCTATTGTATTTCAAGATTTTACAATATATAATTAAAATATATATTAAAGAAATTGCTATTAATTGCTTGTGTCGATGGAAAAATATTATATAGCTATTATTTAAATTCTTTAAATTATTGCTCTTCGAAAAATTAATCTAATTGTAGTTGGTTTTCTAGATATTTATCTATCTATAACAATTAATAAGTTATGTTTTGTTAATAAATTAAATATTTACCTTAAAGTACTACAAACTAATATATTTACTATAATTTAGAATTGAAAAATTATAGTCGAGCTAATATACAAATCTATTGTTTGTTTTTAAGTTTGTTTTTATTAAAATTGCTATTTATATTTTTGCTAATAGATATAGTAAGAACTCGAATACTTATATTTTTAATCTTGTTAAATATTTTTGATTTTTTTAAGCTATCTCTATTGTTGTTTAAAATTTAACAAGATTTCTGTATTTTTTTCTTTATTAGTTTTCTAAGAAATTCTAGAGCAATTACAAGAAATATCTATTTAGTATAATTTGTTATCTAATTTAAACTAAGCAAGTTATGTTAGTCTAACTTAATCTATATTAATATAAGAGAAAATATAATAATCGACTTTTTTTTGCTTTTTTCTACAATTGTTTAATATTTTATATTTTGCTAACGCAAATAATATTAACGCAAAAAATATTTTTTGTTGCTATTAACAAAACTGTCTATATATAGATCAAAGATATTAATAAGTAGTTTCCAAATTATAGATAAGATTTTTTTGTTATTTTAATTACTAAATTGAAATATTTTGCGTTATAAACAATTATCTATTTTTGTTTGCAATATTAATTCGATTTATATTAATATAGATATAAATTAATTATAATAATCTGCTATTTTGTTAGCAATCTCTAATTAAGAGAACTCAATTAATATACAAGTAATTAATTTTAATTTTTATTATTTTGTTTTTTTTGTTCTAATATTTAATTTTTGATAGCTTAATATATTAAGATAACTGTAAAAGTTATAACAATTAACAAGAATATTATAAATATTTTTTAATATTCGGAATTTGTTCTCAAATTGCTAATATTACTATGAAAAAATATAATCGAGATTGTCTTTATTTTTACTCGAAATAAAAACAATATTAACTTTGTCTATATTTGTTAATCATGGATTGATCGTTAATTCGATTTTCGATTCCAACTTTTGGAATCGACTCGAATCGACGATTCAACTTTAGGAATCGAATCGAAAATTGATTCGATTCCAACTATTTTGAAATCAAATCGAATTGAATCGAGTCGATTTTTAATTTAAAGATTGAAATCGAATCGAATCGCCAAGAACGTTAAGAAGACTAAAAATAGTATAAATTTAGTTTAAATTTAAATTTTTTTAATTGTTTTCTAGGTAATGCACAATAGTAATGCATAATATAAAAACAATCTAATATATTTATTAATTAATTTAAATAAATTAACTATTTCTATTAAATTATCAATTAATTGTTACTAAAAATAATTAAATTATTACTAAAAATAATAGAATTTACTAAAAATAATAGTCTTGGCAATTCGATTCGATTTTCGATTCAAAGATTGAAATCGAATCGAATTGTCGATTTCAACTTTAGAAATCGAATTGTCAAGACTTTCGATTCGATTCGAATCGAATTGCCAAGATTTGATTCGATTTCTTGAATCGAACTCGATTTCTCGAATCGACGCGATTAGTCTAGTTAATCAAATTGTTTAAAAGAAAATTATACTAATTTCTAATTTTCTTTCTATTAAGAACTTATTTGTTATTAGTATATTTTTGATAAAATATATAGTCTTTTTCGAATTTGCATAATTATACAAGTAGATATTGTAAACAGTATTTTGAACTCTTTTTAATATATATATTCGATTAATATCAATTTAATTAAATAGTTATAAAAATACTCTTTAGTTACTTAGCAACAATATAATTATTTTCGAAATAGAGCAACTATTTGTTTTGCTTTATTTGATATCGAAGTAATATTTATATTTTTAGATAAATATTTGCTATTAAATTTCTAAACAATATTTAGCTATTTTCGACAAATAAGATAATCGAAAAATATTAATTCTTTTTTAAATTAGAGACTTTCGATTTATTTTTAATAATCTAATAATATTATAACTATTATAAGTAGTCTACTTAATCTAAAGATTTGTTTGTATTTTTTAAAGAAATTGTTATTAGAATTCTCTTTAATATTGATTTATATATATTTATTGTTGTCGAAGTCGATACTAATTCTTTTTGTACTATTATTTTTAGAAAAATCGAAAAACAATAATTTATTACTATATTAATTTAAGTACAAAAAAATTTATCTTTTATTCTCGAATCAAAATTGCGAGAAAAAAAGTATATATTTGTTGTTTTGCTAATAGATTTTGAATTAATAACTATTATAGCAATTTTTTACTATTAGTCGAACTAAAATATAATTAGAGCTAATATTTCGATTATAATTGTACAAGATATTTTTTAACAATTTGGTAATTAGAATTTTTAAATTGCTATTGCTATTTAGAGTACGTTGTTCGATCGAAAACAAATATATCGATAGCATAGATTTTCTATTTTGTATTTAATTTTAAATAATATTGTTTTAAAATCTTTGCTATTAATAAATATCTTGTTTGCTATTGTTATAGAAAGTTTCTTCTCTAAATATAAAGTCGAAGAGTTAATATTGCTTCTCTATAATTAATTTAAATACAATTAGTTTATCTGTAATATTTTGTAGCTATGTTAAACTATAATATATATTTATTTTTATTTGTTTATATATTACGTCTAAGAGAGAATTAAGAATTTCTAAGTAGATTTGCATTATATTGTAATTTGTACTATTTATAATATTAGTTATTACAGAAAAACTATTATTAAAAAGAATTTTTTTGTTGCTTTTTTGTTCAATAAAGTATAGTTATTTTTAGTAAAGTTAAAAATTTAAAAATTACATATTAGCAGAAAACAATAGTAATAAAATCTATATTTAAAAAATCTACATTTGTATCTGAAGAAAGCAATCTTTTAAATATTTTTTGTATTTTGTCAAATAATTTTATCTTGAGCTTGTTGTTTATTAATATATATAAATCGAATAACAACTTTGCTAAAAATATATAATTATCTATTGTTTTTTTTTGCTATTTTCGAAACCACAATCGATATCTTTATAGCAATAATAATTGTATTCGATTTTTTTTTGTTCAAGATTTTCTAAGAGTTATTAATTTTCTTTTTTTGAATTAATAGTTATATTTTCTTAATACTTAAGTTTTGCTACTTTTTATTAATTCTTCTTTTTATTATATTTGCTTTAAAATATATATAAAGAATTTAATTGCAGATTGTAGCTCTATATATATAGCTAATTAAGAGAGTTTAAATTTGTGTTGTATATATAGTTAAAACAAATAACTATTATTAAAATTTAATATAAATAGAAAATTAATCTATTAAATTAGAAGCAATTAGACTAAAGTTAAACTAATTATTTAGAATATTGCAATATCAAAACAAATCTATTTAGTCTTTCTATAATATATTAATCTTGTATTTTTTCGATATATAATTAGTTAATCTAATTTAATTGTTTCTAATTTATTCGAGATTATTTGACAAGAATTTTGGACTCTATATTACAATTTTGTTTGTAATATAAGTTATCTTTATATTTTTATTTCAAATAGTAATAAAAAAATTTTCAAAGCTTTAAAAAATTATTTCGAATAGAATAAAATATTGATAGACAAATTATATTTTTTTTGTATAAATTAATTAATTATAGCTTAACAATATTATAGTTGCAACTTTTATATTGCTTAATATTTAGAGATTTATTTATATTATATTATTTTTACTTTTTATCTAAATTAACAATCTTTTGTTTTACAAAATACTTTTTTAAATCGACTTTTCTTTCTTATTATTTACAAATTTTATCTAATTATTCTCTATAATATAAATTCTTATTATTTTAGTAATAATTTTTGAGTTAATATTTATTCGATCAAATATTAATTTCTTTTTTAATAGCGTTAATATTATATATCGAACTACAAAGTACTTTCTTTTTTAAATAAAATAATACTAATATTTTATTGCTTGCAATTTTTTGTTCGACTTAATATATAGTTTTATAATAAACATTTAGTTGTCTCGATCTAGATTTTATTTCTCGACAAAAATATATATATTAACAATTGCTCGAGAATTGTTTTTGTTTAGCAATTTTAAAATATTCGAATCTTTTTTTTTCTAATTTTTTTTCTTTGCGCATATTTTTGTTTAATACGAAATAAAAGAGACTAAATTTAATATTTATAGTGCAATTTAGCTACTAATTATATATTAATATATCTATATATTATTTTAATTTTTTTTTCTCTTTTTACGTTCTTAAAATAGATAGATAAGCAAATATATTTTAATTATAAAAAAAACAATTATAGAGAATTGCTAAATACAAAAAAATTTATTTCTAAAGTTAACTTTAAATTGTTCTTAATAATTGCGACAATATATTTAAGTTTTGCACTAAAATTTATAATCTTGTTTAAATATTTAATATACAAATTATTAAGTATAATCGAGTTGTTTTAATAACAAATAGATATTTTTATATTAATTAGTAGTATTTTTTGCTTTATATTAATATTTGCTAATGCAAAAAATAAGAAGCAAATATATATTCTATATATTATCGACTAATATATTTTAATATTGATTGTTAATTTAATACGCAAATTAATTTTTTCTTTAATATTGTTAAACTATTTATCCGCGTTTTGGGAGATAGATCGAGCTTAATAGGTTAAGATTCTCTTAACATCTTGCAAATCTCACAAATCTAACTATTCTATCTACTCAAATTAGTATTGTCGAGATAGAACTTGCTCGAAGAGCTTGTTTTGTTTTCTCGTTATTTAACAAAGTTGCGAAATCTTAATTGAGTTAGACTACGTCTTAACGCGTAAAGTTTTAATATTCTTGATGCGCATAAACGTTTGCAATTGCTCGCTAGTTGCACAATTGCGTTAAACTATTACGTTTTTTGCTTTAAATATTAGATTTTGTCGATTCGAGCAAACTTTACTTTTGAGACAAATTTGATAAATCAAGAGAACGTGTGCGCATCTTACGTAAACAAATTATAATTATTATATAAAACAAACGCATTTACGAGCGCAATGTTAAGAAATATCAAGATTGTCTCTCGCAAAGCTTAACTTGAACTTCTAGATTTTTATAGATAATGCAAGATTTACAAGCTATAATCTTAATCTCGCACAAAATCTAGATATTAGTAACAAAAAACTACGACTTTTGTTATAACAAATCTAGATATATCTAGAACTAAAGATACAATTTATCAAATGCGAATGCTTTGCTCTTAGTTTCTTTATATAGATTATGTATTTACTAAATACAACAATCTTAATAGTTTTTATATTAATTATTAATTTAAGTTTAGAAATCGAACTATCTTGTAGATTTATTGTAATATTAAATTTTTACAATACTAATATTTTCTTAATTTTTTTTTTTCTAAATCGACTTTTGCCAAATCTTCTAATTATATAAAATCGAATAATTATTAATAAGTTAATTGCAATTTGCTAAATCTCTTATATTGTTACTAATAAACTTTTTTTTGCAATATTCTAAATTTTATATCGAGTGTTTATATTGTTTTTACTATTAAGTATTGCAACTCGAAATGAATTTTTTGTTTTATTTTTATATACAATCTATATATTACTCGAGTTAATTCGAAATTTAAGTTTAAGATATTTTATTTATATTTTAGTAAACTAACTTGTTTTTTTCGTAATTTGTTGTTATTTAATTGTTAAAGTAGCTATATATTTTTTAATATTCTTATTATTACTCTTGATTTTACGCAATATCTAATAGTATTTTTTTGCTTAATAGAAAGTCGGAAATTTGCTATAGCTATTAAGTTTTCTAAAAATTTAAATAATAAAAAAATTGTATTTGCGCTCGAAATAAAACTTATCTCGAATAACTTGTTTTTACTAAATATTTTTTTACAAATTCGACAAGCTATAGATTAACTTTATATTTTTTTTGTTTTTATTTTTTTTTGTTTATTTATATTTAGCAGTTATTTTTGTTAATATTTTTATATAAATTCTATATAATATTAGCATTATAAGAATAAAAATTTGTTTGTTATTTCTTTTTAACTCGATTGTTTTGCAAATATATTTTGATATAAAGATTAACTTTAATAAGTTTCTTTTTTTTTAGAATCTTAATCTTTCTATATTAAATATATTTTTTTATTTGTAATATAATATAAAATCTTTTATTATATTATTTAAAGAATTCTTTTTATCAATAATTTAACAATTTTTTTAAACTAATTAGACTAATCGTGAAAACCCGAATTTATTACGTGACTCGATTTCATAACGTTAGATTCGAGTTCTTAGCAATTAAGCGAAAGGATTTGTTCTAAGCGAGTTAATCAAGTAACTTGATTTATTAATCTTGGCAATTCGATTTTACGCTAAAAATTTGGGTCGAATTTCGATTCCAACTTTTGGAACCAAAACTCGACTCAACGATCAATCTAAAACTAATAACTAAAATATTATTTAATATCAATTAAAAATTGTGCGTTATCGCGTTCTTTATATATAGATACAAAATATTTAAAATATTTTGAATAAAATATCGAATTTTAGAGATCTATGACTTATTGTCTATAAATAGTTTTAAATATTTTGTATAATTGTTTTTTTTTAGAATTTATCAAAAATATATAACTACAATTTAACAACTTATAACTTAGAGAGTTGCTATCTCTAATATCTAAATATATTAGATTAATTTGTTTTGATATTTAACAAGAGTTAAGAGATTATATATTTTATTTTATTTTATATTGTTATATAGAAAGTTGTCTTTAATTTTGCGCTCGATCTTTAGTACTTAGTATACAATTTATATTTGCTAATTATTAAATTGTGTTTTTATTTCTATTAATTTAATTTTTTGCAATATGTTCTTCTTAAAAGACTTGATAAACTTGTATATAAATCGTTTGCAATATATTATTTATTCAACTTTTGTAATATAATTAAAGACTATAATTTGTTTTATATAATAGAGACTAATATTAAAATAAGTTGCTTTGTTTATTGCAAGAATATCGAATATAATTTATACAATAGTTAAATTACTTAATTCTGCTATCTTTGTTATTTGTTTAAATTTTTTTATTAAAATTTTATTCTATTTTAGATTCGTTAATATATTTTTGTACTTAATTGCAGAAATATCGAATATATCTATCTAAATATTTGCAGAAATTTTAATTATCTTTTTGTTATTAATTAACTCGACAATTTTGTTCTATTTTGTAATAGTCGATTTCTCGATTTCTCTATCTTTTCTTTTAAATTTTTTTTTAAATCTTTTCTTATTTATATAGCTCGAGTTATTCTTCGAGTTATCTTCTTTAATCTTTTTTTGCTTTTGCACAAATTTAAGTTTTGAAAATAGTAATAATTATTTATTGTCTAAAAAGATATTTAAGAATAATAATCTATAATAAGTGCTACTTAACAACTTGCTTAAGTAATCTATTATTTTTTTATTTTTTTTATTTATAATATCTTCTAGACTTGTTAGTTTATTTGCTATTATATAAACTTTATATAAAGATTTTATTAATATTATTTGTATCTTTTATATTTAAATCGAATAATTTTTTAATTCTACTACAATCTATATTGTGTTATAAAGTTTTTTTGATTTTAAATCTTTAATCGATTAATAAAAATTTTAAGTTTTTTTATTTGTAGTATTTAATTGTTAATCTTTGCAAGAAATTTAATAAATAAAAGATTAAATTATCTATATATTGTAATAGAAGCGCTTGCAAGATTGTTATTCAAAATATTTAAAATATTAAAAGAAATATATATTGCAATCTAATTTCGATTAAGAATTTTAAATACTTGTAAACTATATATAATAATTAGACTAATCGTTGGGTCGAGTTTCGATATCAACATTCTAGCCCAACCTAGATACTCGATATTAATCTCTTGACTCGACTCGAAATTGATTTCGAGTCAACGATTTTTTGACTCGACTCGATCGACTCGCCAAGCAATCGAAAATAACGTCAAAATGCCAAGATTTTCTATTTTTAAAAAAATTCGCATTATTTGAATTACTAAAAATAGTTTAAAAATAATAACGCACAAATAACGTACAAATGCATTACCTAAATGCATTACTATATAATATTATAAACAAATTAATTAAATTAATCAACTTGATTAAGTTGATTAATGCACTTTTTTAAAAATAATCTAAATTTTCGAGTCTTGGCGAGTTGAATCGAGTTATACGCTAAGTACTTCATATCTACTCTTTAACTTGACTCGAATACTTGGGCCAAGATTTTTGACCCAAATCGAGTCTTGGCGAGTTAAGAACCTGGCTCGAACTCGATGATTCAACTCGACGCGATCAGTCTAATAATAATGCTCCAAATATATAATAGAATATTATAGATATAAAACAAGACGCTTAGAGATAATACAAATATCAAAATATATAAAAATGCGAAAGAGAGTAAATTAACTATTAACGCTAATATTAAAAATTTAATACTCGATTTTTTTTAAATGATCTTTTAAGATATACAAATATATTGTATTTTAAGCTAAATAAATATTTTATAAATTTATGCTACGTTGTTTTCGAACAAAATTAGTAGATAAAATTATATAGTTATTAGATTATTTACAAGCATTTTTAGCTACTTTTTATTGTTTTTTGTTCGAAATTGATTATTTACAAAATTCTACACTTAAAGTTGAACTCGAGTAATTTTCTTTAATTTTTAAAATTGATTTTTTGTTATAAAATTTAGAATTATTATTCTTTGCTTAATATATTTTTCTAACTATAGATTAAAGTTGAACTCTAAACTTTAGTTAAAAGATATAACAATTATTGTTAAGTAAAAGTATAGTTTAAAATAATTGCTAGAACAAATAATATTTTCTAATTAGGAAAAAAAGTTAAATTAAAATAATTAAATAAGATTTTAATTTAATATGCGCTAGTTAACGCTAGACTTACAATATTATTATAGTTTAAACAATCGACAGCGTATATTTATTATTAATACTATATATTTATTTTAATAGTATTTATAGTTAATATTGTATAATTTTAATTTACAAATATAATTATTTCTTCGAGATTTAGACTTGATACAATAGCTATTATATAGTTGATTTAGCAAATAAAAATATTAGATTAACTTTATTCAGCTATATAAAGTTGTAAAGTCTTTATAGATTTTTAATAGAATTTTCTATTTATATTATTTGTAGTAATCTGCTTTAAGATATCTATAGTATTTAATTTAATTTTATTGTATGTAGTTAAATTAAATATAGTCTCGAACAAAATAATTTATACGCAACAATATTTATAATACTCGAATAATATTAGAAAGATCTTATATATAGAGTTTTTGTTTTGCTAATTATTGTTTTATTCTATTAGATTAGATTTAATTAAAAAAATATTAGATTTAATCAAATTAAATTAGATTGTATTAGATTAGAAATAGTTTTTCTTAAATTAGAGCAAGATTTATAGTATAGAATTATAACAATCTTAGTATTAGACTCTAAAATTATAATTTTTGATTACAACTCTATATTTTATATTTTTGTATAAAAAGTTTTTTATTATTGCTACTAAAGCTATCTAATTGTTTTTTGTAATTCTAATTTGTATTATTTCGATTGTAATTTTAGATTTAACGCTAATTTAAACAAAAATTAGTTTCTTCTCTAGCAATATCAATATTATATATTAAATTACTTAACAATTGTTTTTTTAAACAAAATAATATTAATATCTTGTTGTCTAAAGTTTTTTATCGAACTCGATATACAATTTTATAGTAAATATTTAATCTTTTCTATCTAAATTTTAGTTCTTAATAAGAATATATATTTTAACAATTATAAAAAAGTTGTATCTATTTAGCAATTCTATAAAATTTAAGTTCTTTTTTTCTTAATAGATACTTTTTAAAACTTTGTGCTCTTTTTTGTTTAAATTAAACTAAGAATAACTTAATATAATATTTATAGTACAATTTAACTACTAGTTGTTTGTTAGTATATTAAGGTGCTATCTTTGTTTGTTCTCTTCTCTTTGCATTCTTAAGACAAATAATTAAATAAACATATTTTGTTTGCAAGCAAGACTACTATAGAGAAATTAATAAATATAAGAAATTTCGATATAAGTTTTAGTTTTTGTTTGTTGTTAATAATTGTTGCTATATATTGTAGCTTTATAATCATCTTAAAATACTTAATATATAGATTGTTATACGCAATAGAATTATTTTAATATTTGATATATATTTCTATATTAATTAATAACAACTTTTGCTTTATATTAATTTTTGCAAATATAGAAAATAAAAAATAGAATTGCAATCTATATATTGCTAACTTGTATTTTTTTGCATTAATAGTTATTATATCGACAATGTTATTTTTCTTTAATATAATTAGATTTTCTGCTCTCTATTACTATTATATATATTGTATACTTTTTAAATACAATTATTTCGACAATCTCTAAATTTGTTATCAATTATTCGAATTTAAAAATCGAAATATTATATACTTTAATTATTATATTGAACTTTTATAACAATAATATTTATTTAAGTTGTTTTCTCTTAAAACAACTTTTAATCGATTGCTATATTATATATAGTCGAACAACTATTCATATAACAATTGCAATTTTCTAAATTTTCTATATTGTTATATTCGGTTTTCTTTTCTATAGTATCTTAAATTTAATATTTAATACTTTAAATTATCTTAATTATTAAATATTTTAAAACTAAATTGTTAAACTTTTTAATTAGTTTAAGACAATCGATATATTATTTTAACTAATTAAATATTCTAATTCAAACGCTATTGTTTATGGTTTAACAACTTAACTTATTTTTTTTGAAATTTCTCTACTATCTAATTGAAAACGTCTGCATCTACTTTTTTATATTTTTTATATTATTGTCTATTTTCTATTTTCTAACGTATATTATTGTAATCTTAAATTTGTAGAAAAGTTAAAAATTTGCTATAGCTATTTATTTTCGAAAAATTTTAATTGTAAAAGACTCGAGACTTTGCTCTAGATAAAATTTATTCTAAAATATATATTGCAAGATAATATCTTTTTCTATAGTTAACAAAATATATTTTATCGAATCTTTGTTTTTATTATCTTTTTTCCTTTCTTTGTTTATTTATCTTTATTTAATATTTATTTTTGTTATCTTTTTTAAGTAGTTTTTGCTAAATATAGTTGTATTAATTACAAAAAATCGATTGTTGTTTTTATTTAGTCTCTTGTCTAAAGTAAGCAATATCTAATTAAAATACTTGTTTATTAGTTTTTTTTAAGAGTTTAATTTTGTAGTATTAAATTCGATTATTTATACGCAATATAAAATAGTGTTTTTTGTTATACTATTAAAAAAAATTGTTCTATTAGTAATTTAATAAATTCTTTAAACTAATTAACAAGATATTGTCGAGAATATATTTAAAATCGTAAATAAAAAAATTCTTAACACAAAAATATAAAATATTAATTTTCGACAAACTATAACTTGTTTGCTATTAATAGTCTAAGATACTTTATATAGTTTTTTTTTTGCAATTTTCTAAAATGCGTTATAATAATCTATCGATTTATAATCTATATTGCAATTATTTTTAAGATCTAATAGTATCAAATTAATCTATTCTAATACGCAATCTAAATTAAGAAATAATATATTTTTCTCGATTGCATATTATTGCACAAAAAACCATCTTATATTTATTGTTTTATTTTAAACTATTTTTTTTTAATTTATACTCGATTTAACATTCCCAAGAATCTATGTAAGATTTATATACTTTTGCCATTTTTAAATCTAATTAATCACGAATAGACGAGTAGCACTAGCGCCTATTTGTCTAATTATAATTAACTAGAACTTGCGATTGCAATTTCGTTCGTAATACTTTGTTATAACAACGTTGCGTCTTTGTCTTCTATATCGTAATATTTGTAATACAAGAAAATTCTTCAAACAAGAACTCTATAAATCTAATAGAAATTTAAGCATCGCTAACAATGTTGTTGTCTAAAATTGGTTTAATAAATTAGTAAATAAAATTATTCGTATTGTTGCGATAACAAATCTTGCTTCGTCTAGTAGTTGTTTTAGATCTATAATATTAGTCTTTTATTGCATTTAAGTTCTTTCCTGTTGTTATATCAAATATATTAGAAGAACGTGTTTAACAATTATACGTTTTTGATCGCACTTATATACGTTTATCGTAACATCAAGAATGCGACGTTTGCATAGAAATTAATTGAAGTCGATTTTGCTTATTCTTAGTTAAACAAGAAGTAAATTGTATAATTTGAGACAATCGAAATACAATTGCATATATTTATGCGTAATCTCTAATGCAATCTTGCGATATTTTGCGTTATTCTTGTTTCTTAACTATCTATGTCGTTACTCTTTTCGAGCCTTGTCTTAAATAAGTGCTTTTTTGGCAACAAGTTCGCTCGTTATTTGATCGACAAAAAAAAGAAGTTATCTATGCGCCTTATCGACAATTTTGTTCGCGATCTTATTATCTTTTATGTTCTTGTATTTCGATATTCAATATAGTTTCAATATTGTCTTGCGACGTTAAATTATCTCGCACGCGCTTTGTGTGCGTCTTAATCGCATTTAATTCAATGTCGATTTTATCTCTCTTATAATCTTAATTGAGACTTGATTGTCTAAGTATATCTTGTAGATTTGTTCTTTCGAATTAGTGATAGCCTCGTAGTGTTTCGCCAATTTCTTTGTCGCTCTTGTGAGATTCTCGAGTTCGTCGTAATAAGTTAATGTCACGTTAGCGTCTTCGATATTTTAAACTATTAGTTTATATATTATATCTATTAGCAATTAAACTTAATTGTTGTTCTTATTAATTATATATCTTGCAATATATTTCTTTCGATAATCTTAAAAAACTTGTATTTAAATAGTTTGCAATACTTGATTTATTTTAATTTGTTAATATAATCGAAAACAACTATTTGTTTTATATAACAAAATCTAGTAACAAGATAAACAACTTTCTTTATTACAAGAATATCAAATATAATTTATACTATTGCTCGATTATTAAAATCTTCTATTTTAATTATTTTTTTAATTTTGTCTTAATAAAATCTTATTCTATAATAGATATCGAGTTTTTTTTTCTAATTATTTATAGAAATTTCGAACTTTCTTTCTAATTATCTGTAGAAATTACATTTTTTTTTTGTTTTTTGCTATAACAATAGTCTTGATCTATTTTTTAGTAGTTTCTTACTTTGTTTTCTGCTTTTCTTTGTTGCATTTTTTTTTTCGAGTTTAAGTTTTAAGTTTGAAAATATATATTTGTTGCTTAAAGAGAAAACTTAGAATATATATCTATTATAGACAATACTTAAGAGCTCAATTAAAATTGTCAATTGTTTTTTCTAGTTTAGAATTAATACTATTTTTAGAATTTGTTAGCTTATTTGCCACTACGCAAACTTATTAAAAAAGTATTATTAACAACTATTGTATTGTTTTGTTTCGAATTTAATTATTTTTTTCGATTATTGCAATATATATTGTAATAAAAAAAATTTAAATCTAAAGCTAAAGTATTCGAGAAATAATCTTAAGCTATATTTTGTACAATATTTAAATATATTGTACAAAGAATTTGTTAAAACTTTGTCGAATATATTAAGTTAATAAAGAAAAAAAAATCTATATATTAATTAGTTAAAAGAGTTTTAATAATAATAAAAATATATTGTTCGACTTAATTTCTACTATCTATTATTGCAAATGCTCGAGAGATATACGTAAAAAAGTTCTAAATATAAAACAAAATAATTTAAGTAGAAAACAAAACAATTAAAAGCAATATAGATAGCAAAATATATAGAGATACAGAAAAGTATAATATAGATAGCTGCGCTAATATAAATAATCTAATATTTAATATTAATTTATTCTAAATAGTTTTTCGAGATTAATACAAATAATATATATTAAACTGCTTTATTGTTTTTTTAATTTATACTATATTGCTATCTATTAATATTAGAAAAAAACAATTATATAACTAATAGACTATTTACAAGCATAGTGAACTGCTTTCTTTTTTTGTTTTTTCGAATTCTAATATTTATAAGATTCGATATTTTAAGCTAGTTTCTAACAATAATATTTAAGAGTTCAAAGAAGTTGTTTGTTATAAACTCGATTTGCTACAATTCTTTCTTTAATATATAACAATAACTATAGAATTAATTAGTTTTTCAAATTTTAAATAAAAAGTATATTAGTTCTTTTAAAATTATTATGCAACTTAAATAGATTGCTATAACTAATATTATTGCTAAGAGCAAAAAAAAGAATTAAACTATAAAATCGAAATAACAAATAAACTTGCAATACGCGCTAGTTATTAAAATCTATGAAGATAAGATTAGCTAAAAAATAAATTATATAAAATTAAAATAGATTAGATTAGTCTGATCGTCGAGCTCGATTTCGCGGGGGAATCGCTAAGTATTCGGGCTCGAGAAGCTTAACTTTAAAAAACCATAAATTTTAAAAAATTTATAACTTTCTTGTATTTTATACGTATTTTATTAAAACTATGTTGTTTCGTAAAGAATTTAGCGTGCTTTTAAACAAAAAAAGAATTACTTGATTTGAACTAGTTTACGTAGCGCAATTAATTAGTTTAGCTTCGAATTAAACGAAGAAGTCTATTCGAATCCTTGGATTAAACAAAAAAAATGTGTTCGATTCGATCCAACGATTACACTAGATTAGATAAGATTTAAATTAGATAAAATTAAATTAAGTTAGTAAAATTAGATTAGAACGCAATACAATTGTACTAAAATACAATCTAGTTTTATTCGATCTTATTATTTATTAGATATTGACTGTATTAGTATTTATTATTATTAATAAGCAATTGAAAATATTCTACTTTCTTTAACAAATTTCTATATCACTATTGTATCTATTATAAGAGTAAATACTATATTAAAGAATTTTATCTCTTAAATATCGAATTATTAAAAAAGCAAAGTTGTATAGTCTTTTTAATTGTTGTTTATTACGCTTTATTCTTTATCTTTTAGTAGACTTAGAAAACTTTATAAATAGAGTTAAAGCAAACTTTGCAAAGTTTTTGATATTAAACAAGAATTCGAATATTCTAATATTTGTAAAATACTCTTTTTTAGTAACTTAAAATTAATTAAATATATTAATTTTTATAGTTCTTACAATTAGTGTTAATTAACAAAACGCAAAATATTATTATACTTAGAGAATTAAAGAATATATTGATTTTAATATATTTAACTATTAGATAGAAACAATAATACAATAACTAATTGCAAAGTTATTATTACAAGTTTCTTGTTTCTACTATTTATTATATCGAATAGTAAGATAGAAATTTTATTAGTACAAAATATTATTAAAAATATTATATTGCTTTAATTATAATTTGCGATTTATAACAAACAAATATTAGAAAGCAATTAAGTACTATTAGTATTTCTAATTATAAACAAGTGTAAAACGTCGACTTTACTATAGTTAGAAAATTCAACTACAATACAAAAAAACAATATTTCTAATATATCGAAAATAATTCTTGTTAGCAAGAACTTATTTGTTCGAAAGCTATTACAATTGTTGATACAAATATTTACTCTTTTGTTTTCTTAAATAAGAATAGAGATATTTTAGATTCAATATATATAATTACTCGAATATAATAAACAAAAAATACTATATAGTTGCTATAGATATTTTTGTAAATTGTTGCTATTATTTTTATTATATTTTCTCTTTTTCTCTTTATTTTTGTTTTAATATCAAATTAGCGTTATATTAATATTGCAACAAGATATACTAAAAAGTATAATAAACTAAAATAAATATCTAGTTAACTATTGTTTAATAGTCTAATAAACAAAATTTTAGTCGAATTGTCTCAATAATTATTGTTATTTTTACTATTATTATTGTCTCTGTCTTTATTCTTGTTATATTATATCTATATTGCAATAAAATATATTAAAAAGTAGAAAAAATAAATAATTAGTTAGTTATTGCTCGATAGTCTAATAAACAAAATCTTAATTAAATTGTTTTAATTATTGTTATTGATTATACTATTGTTACAATTATAGTTTCTATCTTTTTTATTGTTGTATATATTAAATTGTTTCTATATTAATATTGCGACAATTTATACTAAAAAATAGAATAAAATATAACAAACAAACAATTATCTATTGCTTAATAGTCTAATAAACAAAAATTTTGTCAAATTGTCTAAATAGAATTTCGAGAACAATAAAACTTTATCGAACAATATTACAAATTAAAATAATACTATTATAGATAACAATAATTTTATATGTAATATAGTTAAAAAGTCTTTTTTTGTAGAAGAAAGTTAAACAAATATAAAAACAAGCTATTCTATTGTTTTTTTTGAAGAAAAGAATATAGATTTGATATTCTTTTGTTCGGAATATTTATATAATACAGCAATAAGTCTTTTTTTTCTATTTTAACAAAATATATATATATTAAATTCTCTATTGACGTTGTTCTATATAAATTTATTATTAGATAAATCTTTAAATATGTATATTAATTGTTGTAAAGCAAAATTGCAATTGCAAAAATTTATAAACAACAAATATTTTTATAATAAAGTATATTCTAGAAAAAAATATAAATTTTAATAACTATTATTAAGAGATATCAACAACAATTTAAAAATTGAATAACTCTTGTATAAGATAAACAAAAAGAGTAAATATATATCGAGCAAAAAAGAAAAAGTAAGATTGCTACAACAAAGAGCAAAAATTTCTTTATATATAAATACTCTTTTGCTTTGTTATATCTTGCTTTATTAAAATATATATACTATAGTATTTGCTATAAAACAATCTACTAAAAACAGAAAAATAGATTAAATTAAATTAATCTAATCTATAACTAAACTAGTTTTTTAATATTGTTCGAAAATAAGATTAACAAGTAAAAAAGATATATATAATTTAGTAACATTTATTAAAGAATTAGATACTTTATATTACTATCTAATATATTTGTTATATTTAGAGATTTAATTAATTAGAAACAACTAGTTCTATATAGAAAAACAACAATATATTTACGTGTTTTTCGTTTTATTCTATAACAATTATATATTTTAATATTTTGTTAATTAACTATATAATATTAACTAGTCGAGCAACAATAATCCTAAACTCGAAAACAATTATTATTGTCGACTTAAAAATCTTGCTTTTATTACAAATTTTAAACAATTAATATGCAATTTATATATTTGAAAAGAATTTGCAAATCTTGAAATAAATAATATGCGACAACTTAATGTTAATATTTTAATATTTTTTTATACAAATATCTTTAGACTAGTCGCGTTGACCCGGAAATGTCACGTGTAAATGCCAAGACTTAGGTTAAAAAAATTTCGAAGAATCGAATCGCTTAAAGTAGTTTAGTCGATTACTATAAGTAGTTTAGCGCAAAGCGCGTTAAACTACTTTGAGCGATTCGATTTCAAAAAATTGTCGCGACCCAATCTTGGCGCCGGGTCGAGCTAGAGGGATGATATTATAACTTGGCCCAACGATTAGTCTAAATATCTTCTTTCGATAGTTATAGAAAGAGCAAAAATTAAAACTATATTATTAAGAGATTTAGAAGCTAGTAGATAATCAAATTCAACTTTGTTTGCTACTAGATAGCAAAAAAAATTATATATATATTAGATTGCAAAAATATCTACAATTTCGACAATAAAATATAATTATTAGCTATATAATTGCGTATATACTAGATATATGCAATTTCTATCTATCTATTTAATTTAACTACAAGCTTAATAGATAGTTTAGACAATTAATAGAAGATATATAGCAAGAAAGATTTCAATAGTCTGCAAATACAATAGAGAATAAAAAGAAGAATTAAGTTGCTATATTATTTGCTCAATTATTTTAGATTAGATTAATATTTAAATTATTATAAAAATACAATAAGATATAACTATCTATAATAGAAAATTACGTTAAATAGTTTAAAGTAGTAGTAACAATATTACAATAAATAGTTTTTCGAGAGCGCAATTTTTATTAAAAAGCAAAAAACAATATATATAGTTTATTCGATATAGATTCTATTTAAACTTTGTTTTCGAGATAGAAAAGATAGCAATTTAAAATAGTAATAGATTATCTAATATAAGCTAATTTAATTTAATCTAATCTAACAAATATAGATAGCAATAATTATATACTTTTTAATATTTGCATAAGTAGCAACTTCAATTTTTATAACAAATATTATATTCGAAATCTTTGTTATAATATAACTTTTATTTAAGATATAATTTTTCGACAACTTTTTCAAACTATTACTATTTGCTATCTATAGAAATCTAATATTAATTTAAAAGTTTACGCGCTAAATTAAAGAAATCTATTAGAAAATAGATTTTTTTGTATATTTTTATAATAGAATTAAGAATATATTAATCTTAAATATATTGTTTATAAATTTCTTGGTCTATATTATTTGCAATTAAGTATATAATATTTTAATTACTATTTCGCTTGTTTGCTTTTTCTTTGTATAGATTAAGAGAAATTGCTAAATTATAATAATTTTTATAGATAATTTAGATTTAATTTTATAATATATTTGATTGCAATACTCGAAGTCGAATATTTTGTTTTCTATTATATAGTATTAACGCAATTAATTTATTGTTAAGTTTTGTAAACTGTATAATTCTTTTACTTCTATTATATAATATAAATTAAGATAGAGATTGATACTATTAATATAATTGTTTTCGAAAGTTATTTTTGTTTTTTGTATCTTTTTACTATAAATTTGAGTTTCTAAGAGTATAATTAAATACAAAGAACTTAAAGATTTCGATACTATTATTAAACAGAAAAAAATTGTATTAATATTTTTATTCTACTCGATATTGTTTATATATTTCTTAAAATATACGCACAATTAATAGAGAAATATTGCATAAACAACAAAATTTATTTTTTTAAATTATACAAAAATATTTTTTGTCGAACTCGATAATAGTTTAATATTAAATATTATTATTAAAACACAATCGATAATATAAATATAATATTTGTTTATATTTTTATATATTATATTCGACAATTACTTCTAATAAATCTAGTTGTTTAAAAGAAATATAAAACAATATTGTATTGTTCAAAATCTAATAATATTTGAATATAATATTTGAAAACCGTTAGTATCTTTTAAGTATCTCGATTAAAAATATAAAAGATAGTTAAAATAATACAAAAATTAGACTAATAGTATATTAAATAAATACTAGATTGATTAGATACAAAATAAATTACATACAAATTAGATTAGATATAAATTAAATTAATTTAAAATTAAATTCGTCTAGAATTAGATTAAATACAAATTAGATTAGATACAAATTAGATTATATATATTTATTATTAGAGATATATTACAAATATAATATATACTCAAAAAACTATTTCGAATATCTTAGCAATTTATTTTTTTGTTGTTGTTCGAGTTTTACAAAACTATTAACTATATAATAAATTAATCAACAAAGATATTATTACAAATTAGATTAACTATATTAATATAAACAAAAAATAATAATAAATGCAACAACTTTCTATTAAAGTATTGCTTTAATTAAATAATAAAGACAATAAATATATTATATTGTTTAATAATACAATAGTTATAGAAATTGTATCGAATAATATTAGCAATTATAGACTTGAGAACTAAATTTTTATATAGTTATTAAACAATTTATACAATAAATTTATTAAGTTTTGTATTAAGATTCTCTTGTCTATTCGATTTAAATTGACTGTAGATAATTCGACTTCTTAAAATAGATCTATAGATATTAAAAAATTATTTCTAGATATCTCGATCTATTAATTCGAAACTCTCGATTTATTTAATAATAGAATATCTAATTTAGAGAATCTATACAAAAAAAGACGCAAATAAAAGTAGAACAATAGATAATTGCGTTTGTTAAATAGATATAGTTGAAAAAGATAACATAGATCGATTTAGAAATTTAGAAACGTTTTTTATAGTTACAAGAATATCTATTTAGATTAATATATTTAAAGAAATTATAGAACAATCTATTAAACAATTAATTGCGCATATTTTTAGATATATATATATATATTTCTAAATATAATAGATATAACAATCTACTAATTATTTAGTAATTAAACTAATTATATTATAGTTAACTAATTTATATAGTTCGAATATATAGTCAATAATATAAATAAATTCTTTAATAATATAAATTTAAAGCTTATATATATAGTGTGATCGTTAAATCGAGTCGAATACTTTTTTCTTAATTCGATTTATTCTTTTAAGTCCTGTAAAATTAAGTTAGAGTCAAGACGCGAGTTCGATTCTAGAATTAAATTTTGTCGAATTAATGTCAAGAACTCAAGCTAACTTTGTCGCGTTAATATTCGCTTATTTTATCTTATCTTATTTATGCGCTAACTCGATTAAGTTAGCGCAGAGTTTACGCTAATTTAATTGAGCTAGCGTAGAATTTACGCTAATCGCATATAATTAATGCGTTATGTAATATTACGTAATCGAATAAATTGAGTTAAACATTTAATGCGCATTCTTCGCTTACTTTATTCTGTTAAACTAGAAAATTTGTCTAATCTTAGAATCAAAAGTGAGCGAATTAACTTAATCGAATTGAAACTCGATTTAACAATTATACTATATATACAATTTGCTAAGCTTTAAGAGCTCGAAGAAGTAAAAGAATTGCTTGTATTATATAAATTATATCGAAATCAATTATATCTAAATTTAGTATTTATTCGAGTTAATAAAATTGACGCAAATCTTGTAAAGTTGTATATATATAATATAGTATTAAGATATTATAAATATTATTTAGTTTTTAATCGATTATTTAATATTTGTCGACAATCTAATTTATTAGTCTATTTAATTCTAAAATACAAATAGCAAATTCTATATAGAAAATTAATAGTAACAAAAACAAAACCTGTTTTGTTCGAAACAAAAATAATATCGTTATTTATATCTATAGACAAAACAGTTCTAACGCGTATATATAATAACAAGCAAATTTATCTTCTATATCTTACTATAGACAATCTTAATAACAAAATAAGAAAAAATTAGATTTGCTTAAATTCTATTTAATTTAATTTTCTATTAGTAATAGAATCGAGAAACTTTTATATTAAGATAAATATTTATTATCGAACAATAGAAATTATATTTAAATATAAATAATTAGATTATAAGAAAAAGAGAAAAACTAATAGAATTTAAGATATAACTCTAGAAATTTTGATTATCGAAAGAATTTCTATTTTGTATACGAACAATTATATTTGTTATTGTTATTCTATTATAGTTAATTTTAAGATAGATTATAAAGAGTAGATTTTAATTATAGATATAAAGAGCAAACAATATTGTATTATATATACAATTTTAATAATTAAATAAAAGAATCTTCGAACAATATAATTAAGTTGTATTTATAAAAGTACAATTAATTAAATATATTTGCAATACAAAAGAGAGAATCTATTAAAATATTCGAATTAAGTATATTCTATCAACAATTTTGTATAAAAATATTCTTTTTTAAATATATATAATACTATGTTAATAAATATTCTGTATTAACTATATAGTAACAATATTGTTAATTATTTTCTACAATAGATTTATAATTTTTTCGACAAATATATATCTATATTTAAAAGATCTATTAACAAGAAAATTCTTATAGGCAAAATTGTTACAAATTAACTAAAATATTAATTTCAACTTATTATAGTATTTATAGAATTAAAATATTTCAACTATTTTAATAAGATTAAATAATAGATAAGCAATAAGCAAAAATTAATATTATATTAATTAGTATTTGTTGTAACTTTATTATTAATATTAATTATATTATATATTATACTTTGTATACAATTTTTTCTAAATTTTGTTATATTAATCTATTATCGAAGTTATAATAATTAAACGCTTAAATATATAAATTATATTTTATATTAAATTAACAAAACAAAGAATATCTTTCGCAAATTTTAGATTAACATAGATTAATCGCAAGAAATCGAAAATATTACATAAGAATATTAAGATTCGATTTCTCGATTTTTTTTAAAATCGAATTGCTTAAAATAGTAACTTTTCGACTAAGCTAAACTTATTATAGTAATAAGCTAGCTTCTTTAAGCGATTCAATTTTATTCGATTTCTTAACCATTTGATTTAATTTTAAAGTTAAGATTAAATATTAAATTAATAATTAATCTATTTTAACAAAAGAAATTAGAAAGAGTATTTTAATTTCTTTAAGTATTATATATTTGTTTACTAAATTAATTATATTAAGCAATATAATAATTCTATTAAATACAACAATTTAATTAAAAAAACTATATATAAGAAAATAAAATTGCAGTACAAACAAATAACCAAATAGAAAAACTATTAATTACAAATACTATAATATAATAAACAAAAAATTAATCTTTTAATTATATTTAATATACTATTGTATAATATAATTAACGCTAATTTAAAATAAACAAGAATATATTTATAAGAATAATAAAAACTTTAAAGATATAAAAATTGCAATTGTCTTGCTAAAATCTATTTAAGACAAAAACAAATATATTAAAGAAAATTAAAATAGATTTTAAAAGTTAAAAATTAGCAATTAATACTATTTAACTGCTCGATATATTCGATTTAATAGATATACTTAACTTTTTTATTTAATAAAAATAATTCGAGAGCAATTGCAAAACAAAAAATTAGATAACGCAATAATAATACAATAATAGTAAATTTAAAATAAGAAAAATAGACTTTTTCTAAATAAGCAAATATCTAATTTGCATTTTTTCTTCTATTATATATTAAAAATATATTGACAAATCTATAGATATAGAGATATTTTTTTGCAAGATAGTGCGTTGTTTATATATTTGAAAAAGTTAAGAAAATTAATTGTCGAAACTAAATATAGTTGCAAAATAATATTTTTAATATTTAGAAAGAAGTTAATATTTAAAAGAAGAGACAAAAGATTTGAAGTTATATTAAAAAAATACTTGTAAATTAATTGCTAATTATAATAAGTATTTAGAATTTAGACAACAATTAATACAATAGAAATAGAAATTTTGTGTAATATATAAATATGTTAATAGATATCTTAAAACAAAAATATTATAGCAAACTTTATAATATATATAATATAATTAAGATAGAATATATATCTCGAGATAAATAGTTAAATTTATAGTAGCTAGAATTATAATAATCCCAAATTTTTAACTATAATTAAATAAAGCGCGTATATAGTATTTATAAACAATTAAAATAACAACTTCTATATTAATAATTATATTAATTAAAAGATATACAATACTTTGTATTATAATAGTTAAAAGACTATTAAGATTTATTAGACAAATAAAACAACAAAAATAATAATTACTAAAAAAGAAATACGTAGACAATAATAGTAGAGATAAAAATAATAACAAATAAATATAGATAGTTAAATAATAGTTTTTTAACTATAGTTAATGCAACTAAAGATAAAAGATATATAATAAGACTTTTTGCTTTTGTAGTTTGCGTAATTGCAATCTAATATTAGATTAGATTATTTATATTAGATAGTATTAAATTAGATTATTTTATATTAAATTATATTAGATTAGATTAAATTCGATTAGATTAAACTTAATTAGATTTAATAATATAGTTTTAAGCAAATTAAATAACTTTAAACAATTGTACAATAATCTTATTCTAGATAGTTGTAATTTCTAAGCTTTTATAATTAATTTAAGAAGATAGTTTTTGCTATATTATAATATTCTTAATTTATTGCAAAATTATCTTCTTTTTAGTTTTTGTTTGCTTTTTAAATATTTTCTCCAAAGTTGCTAAGATTATAAAATCTATAAAATAACTTTCTTTTGTATTAATTACAATAACTTAGAAAAAGTTATAACAAATTAATATCGATATAATTGAAACAACAAATATATAAGACAACTAAGATATTAATAGTTCTTAATTATACAAATATCAAGTTAAAAAAACTTTAGTTTTAATATTTAAAGTAATATTAATATCTAAAATAACAGCAAGTTCTAAAATAATATTAATTGTATATTTTTTTTACTAATAGCAAAAAAGTCAATTTTGTTGCTTGCTAGACTTATAGATTTTGTATTAAGAGTAATTTTAGAAGTTTGCATTAACAATATCTTAATATTTGTTATAGATAAATCTAGTACAAAAATCTAAATATTAAATAGAATAGTTAAAATAAGACTTACAATTTCTATAAAAAATACAAAATTAATATAGATTATCTACGTAATACAAGTTAGAATATTCGAAATCAAATAAAATTTCGAATATATTAAGAGAGTATAAGTATATAACAATATATCGCTTTTGTTATAGTAGAAAAACAACAATAATAAAATACTAAAATTAAGTATAAGTTAAATTAAAGACTAAGAATAAAGAAAATTAAATTAAAAACAAATTTTATTCGAATATATATATTAACTAAGTAATAAATATTTTAAATATTAAGATATTATTTGAACAATTACTTAATTGCGCAATCAATTGTTAATTAATTTGTAAATAGAACTATTATTTTGTAAAGTAAATAAATATAGCGAAAATACAATTAAAGATACTAATAGTAACTTATTATTTGCTAATAAAAATACTAATAGAATATTAGAGCAATTATTCTTGTTATTTTGTTTATTCAACAATTATTCGATCTTATTAAGACGAATTCACTAGAAGAATTGCGAATATTTTAAGATTAAGATTTATTGTGTCGATCTATTAAGATCGAGAAAAGATCGTCAATTAAACAAAAGTTGTTAGCTTATTAACTCAATATATAGGATTGCGCATAGAACTAATCAATTAATAAAAGATATATTGTTAAGAACAACATTATATTTTTACGATATACACGATAATGCACAAAGTGATGTAGACTCTTTGCATTGCATCGCACAATTTGTCAAATGTCTTGCATTACATTGCACTAAACAATGTGCATCAATGATGCATCGATAGTACGAAACGGTTTGCGTATGGTTGCGAACCTTGTCGATAGTTCTATTTGTTCTTAACGAGTTGAGCGAGGTTGCGAGGTTGCGAGATGCAGTAATACTTATGATGTATGCAAAGACGAAGATGGAGAGAGATGCATACACGCGTAGCTGCAGAGTCTGTCATTGACCATATCTAGATATTCTGTGCAAGTCGAAGGGCCTGCTATTTTTCTATCAAGTGGCCACAACTGTTCTGTACCATACGTATGTAAACTGTATCGAAAGGCGCTCGCTATTGGCAGCGCTGTGAAAGCCAGAAGCCTTCAGCCCTACTATCTGTGAGTGACCGAAGAAGTGTATAAGTCCACCGTTCACGCAGCGTAGACTTACGTGTATGCTTTTCCGTAGTAGACCAAAGTACTGTATTGCGCCATTGACGCTTATCTGCTCCTTCCCACTTCGGTCAACTTGATGACTGCCGGAATAATATGGGTAGGCAAGATCCAATCTGACTTCACACATGCTATCTCAAAAACTGCGCCAACTCCCCGTTAGACTGCATGCTGCTAGGCCCGCAAAATAGATTCAAGATCGTGGAGCCTGGTCGGGAAAGCTAAGTTCAATTCCCAGAGCCGCCAGCCTTGAGATCCAATCGGCGTTTGTAAGGGTTTCGGCGATGTCTGCATCAATCCCAATTATCTCCAGCTTTTCCAGGATAGGAAAAGGAAAGAAGTGATTCTCATCAAGGAAGGCGTTCAGAAGAACCCCAATATGCTCAGAGCAACCTGCGCCTTCAAGTCGAGCTTTTCGAATGGAGATTGGGAGCTTTTTGCCGAGACTGTTGGGATCCCTAGTCGTGCAGCCTCCTGCGGCGTTGAGGAGAGTTGTAAACTTTATGTTGACTTCTTGAATTTTGTAGAAGGAGCGCAGGGATGCAACTTTACTGTACTTGTCGATTCATGTATCGTCCAGGCCGACAAGCTCCAGAATCTCTAAACTATCTATCACAGAATTTTTGAGCCACCCACAGATGTCGGCAGAGTTTGGTCTAGCAGGAACCTCGCTATTATCTGTGTGATTACGTTGCTCGTATCCGAATCGCTTCAGATGCTTCATCGACTGTAATAGTTCGCAGAAGGTTCCTCCTGAAGCCCATTTGCACCTCTTCAAGGCGAAATAAACGACATTAGAATCCCATCTAAAGTGATCGCGATACCTCTCAATCGTACATTCAATAGCGATAAGGGTCTCCAATGACGGTAGCTGAGCGCAAGTCCTAACTACATCGAAGGTGCCGTCAAAGGAATTGCCCTGTATCTCGACAGACTTGAGGTTGCCAAAATGGTGTTGGTTGGGAGGGGATAGCGAAGGCCGTTTCAGCATCATACTCAGCATTGGGAAAGAGTCTTGATCCCACCGAAATCGGATTGCCAGTTTCGTAAGGTTTGGTAACAGGGCCAAAAAGATACCGATCGCACACTGCTCGTCACCTGCCACAATGCCTTTCACAATCGCGTTCACGGAAGCGAATTCTTCCTTATCGATGAGCAAGTCCTCAACTTGTTGGAACGGTCCGCGGCGGATGGCCTCGACTGTCATTGCCAGTTGTTCCTCAAGCCCTGCTGGAACGATAGAACTTCAGCGGGTCTCTCACCCAGAGACAAAAAGCTCTCGGACATAAGATGCACGTCGAGGATCATCTATTATTGTTCGTAGAGCTCTGGTGAGCTCCAAAGGCCTATTGCGATTAGTGAGAGTGCTCATTTCCTGAATCAACGCTCTGTGGTGTACTAAATCTTCCTTGGCCAGCGAGTATAACAATTTGCAAGTCAAAGCGAGATTGACGAGGTTCTGATGGAATGTATGCTGTAAGATACCTATGATCAACTCGTTCGATAATTGAAGGAGGCCCGAAGGTCGTGGAGTAAAGGTGACATCGTTATTTCCCACAGCAGGTTCGTTCGTTATCTGCTTTTCGGCATTTGATCGAAGATTTGGCAACTCCATTGTGCGCAATGGCTCTTTGCCTTCGTCCTTGAAGTTGTTAAAGGGACGTCTAGAGCCAGCGCTCTCAGCTTGAGCAAAAGGTTCCAGGACAGGTTGTGGACTTCAATTCCAAGGTGATGCTAATGATCTGTGCAGACTCAAGCGTGTCAGCCTGAGGGTAGTCCGAGACCTAGATCAAGGACACTCACTTATAGAGAGACGATCTGTCCGACGCAGGAGAGAATTGCAGGCTCTTCAGAGCTTGTCAAGATCCAGACGGCGCAAGGTTCGCAACCGTGCAAACGATGCGTATTTGACTTTGCATCGTATCGTACGACTTGTCGTCGTCGCAAACGATGCGATTTTGAGATTACATCAAATCGTACGATTTGCATCGATAGTGCATCAATAGTGCGAGCTAAATTCGCACGTGCTCAACTTTATTAGTTTTCTATTTTAAGATTAAGATTTAGGTAGCCAATTCTCGCACATCCTGTTTCGGTAAATACTACACCAATTTTCGGTAATTGCACACTCAATAAGATAGATCAATCTTTTTAATGTAATATTATCAAGTTTGTTTAGTCTTCTTATCGATATTATAGATTTATTAGATATTTAATTAAATTATCGTTTGCGCATTTCTTCGCGCATTATTTATATCGTCTATTAATCTAAGATATCGTTTAAGAAAGCATCAATTTCTAATTTAAATGCATGCAATTTCTTTATATTTCTTGATCTCTATTCGATCTCTAATTATATCTTTATTGAAGCTTCAAATAGAATTTATTTAAACGTCTTGTTAAGAGATTAAATCGATCTTTTAAAGCATGTATTTACTCTTGGATTACATCTATTTTAGATAATAAACAAATAATTTTCTCTTGTTCTTCTTAATTATCTCGATTATACATTCAATTATTATTAGAATCAACATTATTATTGTCGTCTATATCAAATTTGTTATTGTTATCGATTTATATAATTTTCTTAATAATTGCTTTAATAATTGTAGAGATCGCAAAGATTACAAAGATTGTTGTTGCTCTCTTTGTCGCTCTTCTTGTCGTTTGCTTGATAATTATATGTCTTATATCTTCGTAAATCTTCTTTATATTCTTATTAAAGATTTATATATTTGCATTTATTGTAGCAACAATATCGATTTCAAATTTCTTTTACTTTTCTTGTTTAACTTTGTTGCAATTATTATTTCTTCTAATTGCGCATTTGTTATTGCGCGAGACTTTAATAATTGCGTCGATATACTTAAAGTCGAAGAAATTTCTTTTAATAAACTTCGTCTTCGTCTTTTTCGTTCTAGTTATAATATTTTTCTTGTTTCTTGCTTCGACAAAGCGTTCTTTAATTTTAATAACGCGAGATTAATTAACATTTAATAAATTAATATTGTTGTCAATAAGTTTCGCGATCGATTTAGAAGTTTTAAAACTAAATTGTTAATATCAAAAAGAAATTAATTTGGATTTAAGTTGATATTAAAATTCTTTATTAACTCTAATAACTTTGCGATTGCTTTATTAATTGCTAACAAATCTAATATAAAGTTTATTATTAATAAGTTAGAAGACTTTGTAAAATATTAATGCAAATTTATATTACTTATTAGTATACATTCTAGATTGTTATTTATTTTATTTATTTTAATCTTAATTGTATAATTGCAAAGTAATTTTATTGTTTTAATAAACATCTTTGTGCATAAAGATAAAGAGTTCTTTGTTGTCGTCTTAATTAATCGTTCGTATTAACTAAAAATAATTCAAAAAGCATACAAAGTAACTCGATTAATTAGATTTCGAAATATTGCGTATAAAAAGACGTATAAAGTGTTTCTTTTTGTCTTTGCAAGATTAATGCGATAAATCTTTAACTAATTTGTTAACATAATTGCTATGCAATTTATTAACATATTGTTAATCAATTATTAATAAAAAACTTTAGATTGCTTTTTAAGACTTAATATATATCTTTTACACAAAAGATAATAATAATATTGTAGTATCTAAGCTTATTAATTTGTTATTTGCAAAGATAATCTTTTTAAGACTCTAATTAAGTATTGACAAGATAATTAATATTATTGCGATAATCTTCGCAATAATTGATTATAAACTAAATTCAAGTTGTTTTAAATAAAGTATAAGTATTAGCATAAATAATTGCGTATTAAACAATTAAAAAAAATTCTTTTTTTTTATTGATTGCGAAAAAGACTTTGCAATTCTTTGTTATATTATAATATAAATGTTAAAGACACAATATATAACTTATTTCTTTGTTATAAGATTCTAATTGTTTAGAAAGATAATTGTTAATAACTTTTATTAAAGTTAAATCTCGATCGATAACAATAACGCGAGAAAGAGACAATTCTAAATTGTCGTATAATTGTATCAAGTAATATAGCACTTAATTGTAATAACTTTTAATCTCTTTGTTTAAAAAGACGAAGTTAACAATAAACATTGTATTTAAGAAAATAATTTCGATAATAATAAGTAGCGATATCTTGTATTTGTTCGTTTTATATATGCAATTTATAATAAGTATCTTCGAATTTTTGTACAAAATTTTTAGCATTTCTTTATGTACAAAGAAGAGCTTCTTTATCTTTTTAATCTTCTTTCTTAAATTAATCTTTACAAATTAGCAATTGCAATATAGAGTTCAAAGAAGAATCTAAGTAAAAGTATATTTATCTAGACAATTGCGACGAAGTTTCTTCTTAAAATTGTAAATATTTTAATTAATAAGAAGACATTTAGAATGTTGTAAGCATTGTTTACTAAGAACTTCGCAAGAAGTTGTATCTATTAAAGAATAATTAGTAAAGCAACTAGATAGATAGCAATTATTTGATTTGATTTAGTTGCAACATTAATATATTTTAGTAATATTATTATTTTATTCTTTCTTCGAGCTATTGCAAAGACATCTAATATTTTGTTCTTCTTATAATTATATTTTGCATTTTGTATATTTGTTGTTTACATCTTTAGACTTTATTTATATAAGACATTTATCTTAAACAAACAATTGTATTTAATGTTAACAATCTTTTTCTATTTAATTTTAAGCTTGCGTCGTAATTTGTTATTGCGTTTACAAATTATATTGACTTTTATTATTATATTATATTTGTATTTTGCTTTTAATTTCAACTTAATAATAACATATTTTTTTACTATTATGTGTGTTTGTATAGTTTTAATAAAAGTATTAAGTAAAGAATAATTTGTTGCAAACAATAATTATATTATTATATTAACAACAATAAGATAAAAATATAAAATAATTAAGACAAAACTTTGAAGATTTTGCGCAATTCAAATCTAATCAACTTTTATTCGATTAATTCTAAAAATTAATTCTAGAACTAAATATGCAATTACTAAAAATAAATGTAATATTTATCGAAACAAAATATGCGAGAACTAGTTATCAAGATTTATTGTGTCGATTTGTTAAGATCGACGTTAATTGAGCGAAAGTCTTTAGCTTATTAACTTAATATTTAGAATTGCATATAGGATTGATCAATTAATAAAAAATATATTGTCAAGAAATAACATTATATTTTTACGATACATACGATAATGCACACGATGGTGCAGATTCTTTGCATTGCATCGCACGATTTATCAAATGTTTTGCATTACATTGCACTAAACGATGTGCATCGATGATGCATCGATAGTACGAAACGGTTTGCGTACGGTTGCGAATCTTGACTGACGGCGGTGGTTAGTAGATTTGCATAGCCCACTCTGCCGCAGCTAGAGAAAGAACAGGGGGTAGATTTGTTCACTGTTGTCTTTTCGGAACGCACTGACAATTCCGGAAAGTCCTTGTGAGATTCGAGGAGCCTTGGCAAGTAAGAGCGGCGATCATGATGTAGTAGATTGGCAAGTCGGAGCGGAAAGAGATCGCAGATGACTTACAATGTCGAGCGCGATTATCGCGCTAAGCGAGCTGTTACCCCTATTCATCGGCTGTGTGTTGAAGGTAAGAGTGATGCTTATACTTAATAGCGTTTGTCCATGCCTTATACCTAGAGCATAGCTACAAGATTTTGTTCTCGAGAGGATTAGAAGTTTCAAATGTGAGAGGCTTTACATTAAAGCTTTGACTGTGCCGTGAGCTACCGACAGCTGGTATACTGAATCTCTCAACTCAGGCTACTGGTAAAGATCTATCTGACCCATAGTTTTAACGATGAGTAGGACAGGCAGTCCATCGGACTACACCGACAGACTCATAGAGAACGGCAATAAGTCATTCCATCGGATTTATTAGAAAGTTGTACCAAGGATTCTTCGCGTGTCACACATGTTCCTTCCAACGCTAGCGGGCTTCTAAGCAGGCATATAACCTCTTCTTGACCATCAATCCTATCCATTCTTCGTGGTTCCTGCATCTTTGCCATTACCTAGCTGACGTCGAGTTCGTCCTCCGTCTGTAGGTGAATCGCAAGGCCAACACGCTCCGACCACTCCAACATACTTCCCGTTTGCAGTTCCTCTACCGCTCCTGGCTCGACGTACATTATGAGCAACTCGCAGAAGTGCTCTAAAGGGCGGCAACAACAGTCCTTCTGACGTAGTAAAAGATCCATAACGAGGCTCACGGGATATCTTGGGATTGGTTGCCTTATCCTTGTCAATAACAGAGTCCGGAGAGATCTGGGAAGCTGTTCGTGTAACCCAGTTGGAAAATATGATTTGGGTTTAATACCAAGCCAGTCCAGTATGTAATCAAATTCGAGTGTAACATCTCGTAGAGTGTCAAAATCTGCCAGACTTCCAAGTGGCGGTATACATCGCCAAGTCATTGTCATATCGATCACAGACAAGCTTCGAAGAGTTTTCCTTGCAGTATTCCTCAAGGCGTTTATTATAGCTGCCTTCGGCACTTTGAAGGAGTCGCAATCATTGCGCGGGTCTTCTTGGTAGGTGAATTCTTCTAGGGTTTTCATGGAGCGAATCAACGCAACCAAATGGCGCTCGCTAAGAGAACATCCTTCTAATACGAAGGATTTGACATTGGAGACGTAAGAATCTGCATCAGTTGAGCAAAATTGCGGACCTCGTATAACGGTTCCTCCAGCGGCCAGATGGTGAATCAAAGGGAGCTGAGCATAAAATTCCAATAATTCGTAGGCCTGGGGGCTGGACCCTTCGATACGAACGACTGTAAGGTTCCCGACAGAAGGTAGATAGCCTTCGGAGCGAGATCTCAGTGCCCTCAGTAGACGTCCACAATCACGATTGTTAAGGTGCAAACCGAGATGGGTGATACTGTCTAGTACTGTAAACCATGCAGTGAGAACGAAGTCGATATTGCCCGCCATTACTGTAGTGTGCCAGGAATCCGCGATATCGAGCTCGAGATTGAACTGTGAATTCCACAGCTTATGGAGATCAGCATGCGTCGCTTGCACCACACATTCATCCCGCGCGGCGTTGAGAATCTGAGGCTGTGGAGGAGCTTCTTCCAGCATTATTTCAAGGCTATGAGTGTAGGTTGTGAGTCTTCTATCTAGGAGTTGCTGCGCTACTCGGCTTGCGAGATAGCAATAATGCTGATTGACGTTGGAGACAAAGCTCCACTCTAAGAGTAGTCTTCGATGCTCTTGCAAAGATCTGTCGGCCAGGTCGTGAAGGACATGGCAGGTTGTGGCTAGATTGACCAGATCTTTATTGTAGAGATGACTGATTATCTGCACAAGTAGTTCATTAGGAAGGTCAACGATAGAGCTGCACCTCTTCGGGACATTGGTAAGCTGATATTCATCCTTGGTTGGCTCATCCGTTGCATCTCCGCTGGTGTCCAATACTTTAATGGCAATCTCGCCAGTCGAGGAGCTCAGCTCCATGCTAGATGATGGCGAAGGAGATGTTCGTGGAGGATCATGCATGTTTGGAAGAGCTTGGCCTGACTAGAAGGCTCAAGGGGTAAGGGTAGCCAGAAAAACAACGGCCTGGGGTATGGCGTGATACGCGCAGCAGTATCAATGGGGCGGACCTCTGTGAGTGACAGTTAGCCCTCTTATATCCAGCATTGCATCTATAAAACTTGCGTACCTATAGTTCACTCTGCACTCTAGATCGCCCAAAAGCCATAGAAGTTATTGTGCAATGTAATGTGTGTGAGTCGTGACAGTGCACCAACACATGTGTACCTTGAGCTTTATAGAATATCTTAGGGTTTAGCTATCGTGAATGTCGACGTGTGACACAGTGAAGTAACACAGCATGAGTCTTCATCATCTCGTCCCCAATATATGACAGACTATCAGCTCGCACCTGGGATGAGACAATAATCGCGCTTTTCTATTTACGAAGGCACCGTCTTTCTCCGTTGTCGAAAACTGCACCAGCACTCGTTCTTACTGCTGCCGTTTGTGTCACTGATGAAGCCATTCAGTAAGAAATAACTTTCACTGAAAAGGAATCTTAGATTGTGATGTGACGGTAGCCGAAGAGACAAGACCTAGAAGAATGTGAAAGCGCCGGCAATAAATGTCCTACGGGACTTCAAGTGAATTGTGGGCAGCCTACTGCCGTATTGTATAGCAATGGCCTTCACTACGAGGCTGTGCAATTCAGCGCAATTGATGTTTCTTTATTAGTCTCTTATATGTGTTGCCTCAATAATGGGTAGTCAGACAGCAAGCTCTGAGTGGATCTGGCGCATTACCGTCGCTGGACAACAACCAATTTCCGAGGTGCTTGTTTGAGAAAATCGGGATGTTTATGTAAATGCATAGCCACACCGAAGGTGTTCTAAGAGGGGTTTGGGGTGTTCTGGTTTTCAAGCCATGGTTTTGCAAAGTGCTAGCCTATCTCAAAGAATTTGGACGAGCGCTACTGTATCGCACACTCTTCTGAATCGTCTCCGTCATCAGTCGGCCAGTCTTCATCTCTCTCATCGTCCTTGTCGTCCGCGTCGTCCTCGTAGACCTTCAGAGTGACCTCCACGCCCACAGTCTCGAGCCTTCGAACAATTCTAGCTGCCCTCAAACTCCTCAACTCAGCCTTCTTAATCCCTACGATGACGACATCTTCTAGATCTGGTAAGCGTTCCCATTTCTCGCGCAATAGCGCTCTCAACATTATCTTTACAGATTCCGTTTCTAATCTTCCGAAGTTGCTCACCAGCTTTAACCACTCAATAGACCTTGGTAGCTGCGTGCATTGGATTTTTGAGGGTTGTTCTTGTAGCGTCCTAAACAAGGCGTTGAAGTCCAAAGTGACGCACTGAAGGAAGTCGAATTCTTCCAGAGAACCAAGGGGTGGCTCTTGTTGCGCCGCTGTGTGTGCTCGACCAATCAATTCTAAACTTGTCAAAGTTTGACTTGCAGCGATCTTAAGGCAATCGACAATAGCTGTTCGATCTGTATAGGGTGCCCTTGAAGAACCAGGCCAAAGCTCTGTGTGGCTGAAGTGATCTAGGCTGTGCATGTTGGAGATCAAGGCGACTAGATGACGTGTGCCAAGGTAGCATTGTTCCAGAGTAAATGACTCGACGTTGGAAACGAAAGGGGGAGAAATCGGGTGATCCGTAGGTTCGTCGAGTGTAATATGGGCAGTACTCAGATCTGTGACTGAAGTGAGCTGAGTGCTTAACTCCAAAAGTCTGTAGGATAGTGGATTTCCTTCAATTGCGGACTGTTCTATCCGAACCCTCTGCAGGCTGTCGAATGAGTCCGGCCAAAGCTCGGACGAAGAATCAAACAGCTCAAGAAGCAGGTTACTTCGGAGGCCATGAAGGTATAGCGTCAAACTTGTAACGCTCTCTAGCAGCGTCGCCCACGTCCAGAGAATGGCATCGAGACGACTCCGTTTTAGCATCACTCTTCCAGAGCTCCCAATAATCGGGACTGGAGGGCTGAAGCCCGGATGGCAAAACGTCGTCATTCAGTGCTTCCAATATATACGGATCCAGGGCACCGCCAGCGTTGTCGAATGAGAGCAGTGGTTCTCCTAGTTCGATCTCAAGACAGTAGGTGTAGCTTCGAAGTCTACGATCCTTGATTTGTCTCATAACTCTGCTCGCGAGGTACCCAGGAGGTTTGTTGACATTCGAGACCATGGTCCACTCTGATACAAGTTGGCGATGCTCCTGTAAAGCCGTCCCTGCAAGATTATGAAAACGTCGACAGGCTATTTCAAAGCTCACGAGTTGCTCATTGTAGAGAAGACCCACAATGTGGCTTAAGAGCTCATTCGGAAGCTTGAAGATGTGACAAATCGGAATTGAGTGGCTCTCATGTTCTGTGCTTGCATTTGAGAATGCGTCGCTGGAACCATCTCCGGTGGTCAAGCTTTCTTGACTCTTTGTGGGGGAGAGATAGTGGTTTGTGAGAACAGACTGATCCGAAGATCGCGAATGTGAGTGAATGTCTTGTGATATAGACATTTTGATACTGGAAATCACCGAACACCAGGTTCCAGTAATAAAGAGGGATGAGATAGATCTCACCCTATCCATTCGCACTGAGCCAGGCCCAGGAGAACAGAGTGTCCAAATTCTTTGCAGAGATTTGGACGCGGCAGGAATAAAAAACAACCAAGGAGCCACGACACAAGAAGAAAATATGGTACTTGTGGCACCGGCGAGGAAGTTGGATGTGGATGATGATGGAGGTGCAAGATCGTGCCCTTGTTTATGAATCTCTCTTGCTTGGCTCTAACCGGCACGTGATCTCGGCTATTTCCTAGACGCGCCGCACAAACGTGATGATCTTCAAGCTCAATCTTCTTCTCCTTCCCAAGTCAAAACTTAGCAACCACATCCTATGCTTTGCATGGTGTGACGATCTCCTATCACCTTCTCACCAACTGGGGAGCTTATCTCTGCGCCCTCCTGTCTACCAGGGGGCCCCCCTCCACCACCGTAGCGGGTATAACGCTCTGTCGCGGGTACGCGGTAATATTGCTCAGGAGCAATCCTGATCTCTCCCTCTGCTATAACACGGGGTAGCAATTCTTCAACTATGTCTTCTCCCCAGAAGTCACCCCCGTCTCCGCCGTCAGGCGGAGACTCTCCCCTGGCTATTGCCCGGGGTAGTAATTCTTCAAACATGACTCCTTCACAGGAACAACCCGCTACTCAGCCATCTGGTAGCCCCGCCGACGTGTCCCATAGCGCAATGGCGCAAGACACGTTCCATGCCTTGCCCGCTGGTCCTGCACCCACTGCTCCTCGATCTTCGCGGGCGACGATTGCGGAAATAACTCGCAAGCTGGAAGCGAAGCACCAGGCAAACCTAGCTGCTCGAGATGAACAACGACGCCAGCAGCAGCGAGCCGAAGAACTCGAACGGAACCGCAAGCGAGAGCGCGAGGCGAGCCCAACCCTGGATCTGCCGCAAAAGAAATCCGTTCTCGAGCGTCACATCGCCGAGGGTTAAGAGAGAGGCATGAAACCGAGTAAGTCAACTTTCAATCATCTTCAGACTAGCGCAGGATCAATGGGCGATGATCGACCTACGGCGGTGCCTGATCGATCCAGCATCACCCACAAGAGCCCATGTGAGTTTGTGTGTTTCCCCAAGTGCGAGCCCCCAACTGTAGCCTGCTCTGTACAGCTTCAGGATATGCCACGTATAGGTGATCTTACGACTGGGCGCAACACGTGGAAGGTGTTGCTGAGGATAGATGGAGGCCATCGCGGCGATCCATCTCTCGAATTGATCTTCGAAGCGAACTTAGAACGGCGTACGAACGAACGAGCGGTAAGCAAGAACCCAGACGAGATCATTCGATGCGTCTTCCGATGGAAACCTCGGAGCGCGGCAGTGCACCTGGCCGGGACTTCCGAGCTGGATCACCTTCATAACATAGATTTCTTCAGCTTCAGGGAGATCCCGCCGGCGAGCGGAGTACGCAGCCGTGTAACTAACGATGGGAAGATCCCCTTAGTCTTTTGTCTCACGAACGCAATTCTAAGTCATGAGGGTGCGCCCTTCGATTCTGCCTGGGAACAGTATGGGGACATAAAAGATATCATCTGCGAGATGAGCAGAAAACGCACAATTACTATCGCCGTCAGGCAAGATCACCGCTATCATTGGGCAGCATGCATGCTTCAAAAAGCGTATGCAAGACGTTTCCATCCGCTCTACACTTACAATCAAGAAGGTACCGAGCCCACAGCTGTACTGGATCTGAGGGAAATGGACACGGTCACGAAAATCGGAAAAGCCCTGGAGCGTCATATGCCATTCGCCAAAACTTGGAAAGACGCAAGTGCCGAGGACACAGACTGGACTCCAGAACGGCTTTTCGACCTTCCGAAGCATCTCGACAGCCTCCAACGCCTTGGTATAAGAATTACCCCAGAAGAGACGGCCGATGAAGCAACCGAGAAGCCCGTGCAGGGCAGCCTTGATGTCAAAACCCCGGGAAAGGTGGTCGAGGAGCCGGAGGAGGGATCTGAGGAAGGCGAGATCCTGGGCTGATCCTGGGCTGACAAGGCATTTTCTGGGCAATTGGAGAGTCAATTCTGCCGGAAAGTTGGCGGTGAGGCGGTGGGATATGGAGTGAGGAGGACAACGGCACCACTGGGATTTCCCTCTTGGACGGCTGCCTGTTGGATAGTACGCCGTGCACAACATGTAGAGAATGCAGAGTATCCGCTGATCTTACCACACCTGACCACTCTTGAGTAAGCTGTGCCACTGAGCACTCCGTCACACCAGACGATGACAGTCTCTCACATTGCCGTTACTACTGATGCTGCCGTTACTCAAGCCGTGGCAGGATCCAACATGGCCTTTCCTTGTCCCAATTGGTGCACTCCTCAATGTACTTCAACGTATCAACGTCTTCGCAATGGGCTGATTTACCAACATATACCCATAGCTAAAAAGTGAAACCCTCAAGGCATCCATATTGTCCACTTTGAACATCGATTCGCAGGGTCCGGTAGATAGCATTTGAACACATATTTTACCCCAGCGAGCCTCTAGAATACCGGAGAGGTCAGATACTCCGGTCTACAATTGTCTCATGTCATGGTACTGTTCAGTTCCCAACTAAATTCATTTGAACGCTCCCGTCTGAACAACACATCCGTACCCACTTTAGGGCTTTGCTAGCGTGATTCCGGCCCGTCATCTATGAGTGATGAAGGAATTCAAGCTTGAAGTTCTTGTTGTTCCTCAGCATCCTCACAGCAAACACGGTCGTTCACAGCATACACGTTCGGTCTAAGGTCCTAACGGTCATCGACTGACTTTTCATGCTTTGAACGTACACTTGCCCGTCCGATCCACCAAAGGAATCATACAAAAGCAGGTAACGCTCTGTCACGAGTCCGTATTCAGGCGACTTCGACCATTTTGCCCAAATCTCTTAGTATCCGCCCACAAGACAAGAACGTGTGACCATGTCAACTTCCAGCAAAGCCAACAAGCGCCTAGCTCCAGATAACGCAGCTGACGACCAGCAACCGCGAGGCAGCGATCTCGAGGCTCGGCTCGACAAAACCACGAAGGAACGGGACGATGCAGTTCTCCGAGCAGAGCATGCAGAACAGCAGCTTAAAGACTTGACCAAGGAAATGGCCAAAATGAAGGATGATGCGAGCTTCAAAGCTCAATTATCGAGGGCGAAGGCCGCTGCAGTAGAGGTCTCCGACTTGCAGACGCGGCTGAAAGAGGCCATTGCACGTGCTGAAGGGGCGGAGACGATTGCTGATATTCTGAGGCAGAAAAAGGAGTCTGCGGAGGGGATGGTCGAGACCACGGTCGAGGAGCATAGCGCTCTGGTGGAGGAACGCAACCAACTAGAAAAGGAAAACATCGAGCTCAAGACTCAGATATCGCGACTCCGGACTAAGAAATCAGTCGAGCTGCTCTCGGTTCCTGATTCAGATGCCGCAGACGAAGAGGTGGACAGAGCGGAAGCCGCTGCCTCGTCGAGTCACAGGGGTGGAAAGAGACGAAGGTCCGAAGCCACCAGGGCACATAGAGCAGACCCCTCGCACATCGCAAAGACCACAGCATCCGCCTCCAGACGGCGGAGAAGATCGAGTCCAGCTCTACCGCCCCAAGAGTCGCAATCGGATTTCGAATTCGACCTATCTTCTGGCAGAGACGAAGCGCGAAGGCTCAACTTCACGGCACAGCCAAATGCTAGGTCTGCCTGGAGATCTGTAGGTGAGCAGACGGAAGACGAAGACAGTGAAATAGAAATTGCTGCCTCGTCGAGTCGCAAAAATGGAAAGAGACGCGGATTCGCAGCCACCGAAACAGATCGACTTGACCATTCACGCAATGCAAAAGCCACAGCATCCGCCATCAGACGACGGAGAAGGCCGAGTCCAACTCCGTCGCCCCAAGAGAGCCAATCAGATTCCGAACTGGAGCTGCCTCTTGACATCGATGAAGTACGAAGGCCGGGGTTCATGGCACAGCCAATTCCAAGGCCTGTCTGGAGAGTTGTACGGGGGCAGATGGTTATCTGGGACCAGAAAAGACCAGAGTGGCGTGTGCAGGAGGAGAAGCTGGTGTGTGCGTCTTCCTACACACGGAAGAGGTCCTCCGAGTTCTCGGACGGACCAGATCATGCATGCTCGCACTGCAAGAAGCATGGCAATGTCTGCGTCGTTGTCTGTGGAGGAAGGATACGGTTGTTGCCAGTCAAGGGCGCAGAGGCGATGGGGGAGGAAAGTGAAGGTTATTGGAAGGCAGCGGTGCCGGAGAGGAAGGCTTAGGCGGAAGTGCCAGCAGCGAAGGTCGAGAGATCCATAATGTTCCAGAGAATTATGGGAGGCTGATCTTGACTTCTTCACTTCGCTGCTGTGGTTTCGGACGGTAGCCACCAATACGGAGGATATTTCAATTGCACTCCCCAAGAGCCTATCCCACACACTAGCATCAGTGAATACTCGGTACTTTGGTAGACCCCATGAACTCCCTTCTCTTGTTGCTTTCTTATTAGGGTCTTCCGACTATGTCACAGCAGTGTGAGAGGCAAAATGGCGCGCTTCCTAGTATCGACCTAGCTCAGTTGGTGTAAAGAAGTGATTCACTATTGTCCACGAATGTAAAGGCGCTTCTTTGCAGGACAGGTTTTCTTCTTTCCTCTCTTACGCTTCCATGCCCCTTTCTCACATTTCATGATCGAGTATGCGGCGTTCTTTCATGATTCGGCTCTCGACAACGGTTGATGGCCATGCAATCACATTAGCATCACCCTCTTAATGCTATTTTGTGGATGCTCCCTTGCTCAGCGTTCTGATACAGTTCTGGATCGAACCGTTTTCTCGTGCATGGGACACGCCCTACGCTCAACTACTCGCAAGTGCTCATCTTTTCGTGGAGCTACTGCCCGTCTTCCGGGCCTTCGTGTTGTGCAGCGAACGAGTCGTAAAGGACTGATGAAACGGGATCAAGATCAGATCGTTCTTTTTCGATATATGCACTGGTTGTTGAGAGGCCTCACCATCGTACTCAGGCGAGTTCTGGCCCTAAGCACCTCGAATACCCTGATCGATTTCAAAATACTCAAAGACGCTTTGCCTATGGGACCGAGTTGGTCGAAGTGCCCATTTTGTTGTCGTATGACCGTTACTTCATCTCGCAAATCGATTCGTATCTCAACTTGTTCCTGGTTCCCTCTTACGATGGTATGTGACCCGGTCTCGGTCCCCGGGTCATTTCTGCCCAAACTCATTCTCCGCCTCCCTCGCAAAAGCCCCCATCGTATTGCACCTCCACTTATACGCAACCCTCCTCTCATACCCCTTCTCCTCCTCGTCCGTACTCTCCCTCTTTATCCACGCACTCTCGATTCCCAATTCCTTCGTCGCCACATGATCGGTCCCCAGCCCATGCGCAACCACTAGCACCTCTCTCTTCTCCACTCCGAAATCCTTCTGCACCCTGCCCAACATATACTCAAAGTTGCGATGGTCGGGCTTATACGATCCGATGTCCTCGGCCAAGTAGACAGCATCGAGTTTCACATCTTTCAAGGGCCCTGCCAACACGCGCGAAAATGTGTCGCCGTCGCAATTAGAGAGGACAGCGAGTTTATAATGTGTGGATAGCTGCCGAAGGGCGGCTACCGTGTCGGAGAACGGAAGCCACTCGCCCATCGATCCAGCAAACGTTTCCGCTTCTTCATGCAGTGGCGTTGGAAGGCCCCATTCTCGAGCCATCTCCTTGTAAATCCTGACTAGGACGTCGTGCTGCCGAAGTGAAGGGACTTCTCTGTGGATGGAGGCTTCGAGGCGTAAAAAGAGTTCAAAAGAGGGCCGCATTGAGCGGTCTGGGTGGGAAGGTGAGGGGCGGTTAAGGAGGGGCTGGAGGGCTTTGTAGATGCCTGTGGGTTCATCGATGAGGGTGCCGAAGACGTCGAAACAGAGCAACTTGAAGTTGGATAGTGGGGGAGCGTTGGGACTGAGAGCCATTTGGGTTGAAGAAAGGAACAGAGTTATATCGAAGGAGAATTTATCAAGAGCGGCTGAGATGCATTGGAGAAGATGATAAGGAAGGAGGAAAGAGAAGTAGATGGTTTATGAGCGACAACGAAGACTGGTAATACCGTCTTGATGTACAAAGTAGTCCTCTTCACGTGATCCCGGTGGCTCACATCGCACGTGTATCCGGCCGGGAGAACGATACCCCGCTGCCGGCAGACCCTGCAGCAAGTATAGCCGATTGGTCATTGGTGGGAAGGGGGGCTGGTGGATCTTGATACATTTCTTGACCGCCAACAAGAAGGGTGTGGGATTCCGTGGATCTAGCGAAGGAACAGCACATCAAACGGTGTCATGTTGCATCACTCAGATCTCTCTCTCGTACAGATATCAATTCGTATGTGAGGACCTCACTTCTCCATCTTATCACTCGCAACCTTGAATTGGCCATCAGATCAAGCCTTCGCTTCCAAGACCAGTTCCTCGGGTATTGCAAGCCAAGTCGCTTGGTGGCACCAATCAGCCCCACCAGACTCCACTCAGAGCACCCTCCGATACGATGTCTGCTCCATTCATTGCTCTTGGTACAGTTTACGATCCTCATCATTCGCACGAATCCTTGGGCTGACTTCTTGCAGGCCTAAAGGTGCTTCCCCACCCCTCGTTCCCCTTTGGATTTCTTACCCCACTCCACGTACCCCACTCCACCAAATGGCCGACGTTGCTGAATTAGCTTTTGAGGCCGCAAACCCTCTCATTGAACACGCCGACAAAGTGTATGAGCCAGCGGTAGATCGCGCAAAAGATCACGCCCGAAAGATTCGCGACAAGATCACCAGCCCGACAAATGGCAGATTCGACGACGAGGACGATGAGGACGACTACTACGACCGACCCCGCCGCCGTGAGACCGAACGAGCCCGCGGACGTGGCAATTACGAAGAGGAGTTCTACGAGAGGAAGGTAACGGGGCCTCGTGCCAAATCAGCTGGTAGAGACGGCCGCTACGGTGGAGGAGGCAGGGGTCTTGACCGCGACGATAGGCGACGTCCGTACCCGATGTCGAAAGGATAGCGAACCTCACTGACAACGTGCAGGTCGTCGCCACTATTCTCCCTCTGACTCCGAGTCCTCTCCTGAACCTCTCAATCGCAACCGCCGGAAATCTGTAGGTGAGCAAGCTTTGGCGCTGCTTGGTATTGGAAGTGGGGCTGCCGCGGTGGAGCATGAGCGTGATCGTGATCGAGACCGCAGGCGCGACAGCGACCGACGTCGCGACAAACCCAGAGGCTACTCGCCAGATGATTATCGGAGAGACGACTACAGGCGCGATGACCGTCGAGATGATCGCCGAGATGACCGCCGCGACGACCGCCGAGATGACCGCCGAGATGACCGCCGCGGTGATCGGCCACGTAACGTAAGAAATGATGGTGGCAACCAAGACAGCAGGAATCGATACGTCCCCGCAGGATATCTCGGGAACGGGGACAGCAACAATGGCCGGAACGGTAATGACGGAACTGTGGCTACACGCAACAACGACAATCAAATGCGTAGCAGTAGCCGTAGCCAAGCTGGAGGGAATGGCGAGAGACGTGGCGAGAAGCGAGGTTCCTCCGAATCCTCTTCCGATGTTTCCTGCTCGTCAACTGAAGACGAAAGGCGTGTCAAGAAAATGAAAGGCAAAGAGTTCCTCACCGCTGGTCTCGCTGCCGTTGCCACCATTCATGCCGCACAGAATGTCTACAAGTCCATGGAAGCTCGTGACAAGCGCCATGAAGAGGTCCTTAAAGGGGAGATCACAGAAGCTGAAGCGAGCAAGAAGAAGAACAAGGCCAGACTGCAAGACGCGGCCGCCATTGGCATCGCAGCTCTGGGTATCAAGGGAGCTTACAGTGAGTGGAAAGAGGTGCAGGAGCATCGAGGGGAGGTGGCGAAGCAAAAGGAGGAGAGGCAGAAGAGGCACGAGAAGCGAGTGAAGAAGGCCCAGAAGCAGCAAGGTGGCTATGGCAATGGAGGCGGTAACTATAGGCAGCAATCGGAACCGGATTTGAATCGACGTTACAGAGACTAGGGCTGACCTTAGGCGGTGTTCGGCCCTTGGCTGCACCTCTCCAACGCATCAAAATCGGCTGCCATACCGGGATTTCCTCATCCCATGACGATGTCCACGATGACTATGTGCTACGACGAACGACTGGCATATCATAGCGACCGTCTCTATACTCGCAGCCCTCTGCATAACCACAATCCACACATATCGAGTGATTCTTTTGTCATCAGCTTATAGAGCACCGGCGGCAATCAATTTACTTGCATAGCGAGCTTCCAGTCGGCGTTTGGGACTCGAAAGCAGTTGCATGCTTCTGCTTTTAGATTTCATATCCGAGCTAGCGTGGCATTCCTTACTCCTCCCGCACTCAGTTGCAGCATATTGTGACTAGCAGGAATTAACAGGTGTCTACAGCGGCCTATGCAGGAATATTTCTATCATCCTACTAACGAGAAAGACATAGGATTCTTCGGTCTCCCACTTTCATCGCGCCGACCTACAAAAATTTCCCATACACATTCTTCGTCTGCGGAAATTGAAAGGTGGCCTGATGGGCATGAGGTCAGTACAAGAATTGGCCCTTCTCGAAGCCTTGATATGGCGTCACAATGGCGCTCCCTCTCCCATGGATCAGACGCATCCTCCTACGCCTCTGCGCAAGCCATTTTCAACGTCTTAATTTCCTCTCTTCCCACATAATTTTCTCCATTCCCCAAAGGTCTCTTACACTCCCCCATCTCTCCATCTAACCCCCCACTCACCCTTCGCAAAACTCGCCTCCACGACCCTCCCACCCTGCACAGCTTCGACCCGCCTACACTCTCTCCCCTTCTCCCCACCACCCTCTCCGCCCCTAGCTTCACCAACCACAAACCCCAAAACCACGCCCCTCCTCGCCGCCTGCCTCACCTTCTCCCTCTCCTCCGCGCGCCGCCTACCCAGCTCCTGAGGCGTAAGCCCCTTCTCCCCTCCATTCCCTACATCCCTAACAGCAACAGCAACCCCGCCCTCATTCCCCTCATCTTCATCTCCCGAAGATGTCCTCCCATCAACGGACCCGCTGCAAGACGCACTTCCTTCCCCTGCCGTGTTTTCGGTGTGAGGATGTCCAAAAACCCGCCCCTCGACCTCGCCGCACAACACGGTTCTTTTACCGCTTCTTGCGCCGTCATGGAACTGGAGAGAGTCGAGCATCTGCACAAAGGTCTGTGAGATCTGAGACTCGATGCTGAGGGGGTGGGAGGAGGGCTTGGAGCGGCGGCAGCGGTCGGAGCAGTATTTTGGGGGCGTGGAGGTGGATTCGGGGTGGGCTTTTCGGGGGGCTTCACGGAGAACGGGAGTCAGTAATGGTTGTACTCGGGTTTCAATGCGGGATCTTGGGGTTGGATGGAATGTCTCGGAAGGTCAGCATGTGCGGCCATGCTATTTGCGAATCTATGCCGCTTTTTCCAGAGTACAATCACAAATATCCACATCCCAGACACCAACCCAATACATCTACCCAACTACCTCAATCCCCATCCCTCTCCACTCCTTCCCCTCTTTCCCCCTCCCCCCCTTATCCTATCCTGACATAGCCCCTAAGAAACAAGAAACAAACCTAAGCAAAGAATAGAACCTACTCATAATCCGCCCACAAGTCCAACACCACCTCCCCTTTTCCTGTGGGATTGGCGGTGGCGCGAGGCTACCGCGAGAGGGTCTCCCTTTTCGTCTTCCTGTAGGCATATTGAGGGCGGGGAGTCTGGGGGAGGACAGGGAGGAGTGGAGGAGTTTAGGGAAGGAGAGGATCATGGGGAGGGGGCATGGGACATACTGGGGGTGGGTGGAGAGATAGGGAGAACGACAAGGGCGGAGAATTGAGAAGGGCAGGAGTGCTGGAGTCAGGGGTCGTCGTACCCGGAAAACAATCTTTCCGGGAGGACGAACTGGTGGTCTGTGCACGCAGTCCTTTGAGTAAATCCTCTCGGATTCCAACGCCTTCATGCACAACGACATCTACAGAGCTTCTAGCCGGTCACGAAGCCGTTTCTTGAAGTGTCATCAACGTCCGAAACATGCAGCAATACGCCAGATTAAGGTTGCATCCTTGACAGATTTGACGCCCTCTTCAGGCTCTTATTGGACAGCCTCATACCGACCGGTGGCCGTGTAAGCGCCCAAGCTGACACCATGAGAGTGACAATGCTCGAATCAGACATCGCCAATTCATACAACTTCCTCTAGGAGGTCAGGTCTGCAGCTTGTGAATGGGTCCATTGTCCCAAACCATGCCTTCCCTTCAATCTTCACTACCATTGTTCTTCCGGTCCATTCACTTTCTATTCGTTGGCGCCCCCAGCATCCACCTGACACCTCATCATGGAACCACTTTCCCTTGTCCGCTCTCTCTTCTCGTGGAACTACATCAGAAACGGTGTGCTGGTTGCGCAATCTCCTTCCGCTTCATGTACCCTTTCCCACCCTCCCTCTCCCCCTCCCCCTCATGGAGCTTGTAGTTTGTGGTTTTTTTTAGTGGGAGTGATGAAAGTGCAATCATGACTACGGTTGAGGACTCCGTCGAGCGGACCCATTCGAGATGGCTGGGTACATCTATTTTCTGTTGCTTTCCGAGACTGCCGGATCAGTCTGGGCCTGAGCCGAAGCCTGCGCCAGGTAAGCCAGGTATAACGCTCATGAGGAATACTGGCTAATGCGAGAAGGCCTTGACAAGTATAGAGCGATCTGCTGCGAGCAGCCGAGGCCTACCAATCCTCCCACCTTCGACTTCGAAAATATACGTCCAGCGTCGCGATCTTCACGTCCCTCGCAATGGCTCGCAGAAGGCAAGACCCTTGCCTCTATAGCATCGAGCTGGGGAAGCATCCCAACAAGACGGACTCATCGGACTACAGTGAGCTCGATTAGTGCGCCATATGACTTCAAGAGGGTGGAGCCGCCCAGGGAACGAGGTTTCAGACCCTTGATACTAAGTATACACAGCCTCGGCAACGAGCTGCGACCGCTACCAGAATTCGACGAGGCAATCTGCGACAGCGATGCAGGCCTGACATTTCCTCCGCCAGCATTGACGAAGGCGAGATCTGAGCCTATGCTCTCGCGTCCGTCGACAGCCTTTACCATCCCCAGAAAACCTGTTCCTTCTCGCGCACTGTCAATGGACGTCTCACGCTCAAGCATGGAGAGCCGTAAAACGTTCAACGAGCCAGGTCGACCTTCTCAGTCCGTCCATTGCAGACCCAGCATGGCCGCCACCCAAAGCACGCAAGACTTCCTCGACGCTCTCGACACCCGGCTACCGCAATCCCCACCATTGCTACGCTCCAAATCTGGACCTGAACCTGTATATACTCTGTACCGACGTGCAAGCGAGCAAAGCCTTCGATTAAGGATGCATCTGGAGGAGCGATCACAGATTGAGCGACGATTTCAGGAATGCGATACTATTCCCGAGGATAGAGAGGGCGATCTGGAGAGAATGTCCGCACACGCGACCACACGGGAAGACAGCACGTATCATCATAAGCTCAAGCAGCCTCGCTCGACAGAATGGTTCCGCACACCTTTTCCCCGCCAACCTCAGCCCCCACCGCAACCTTCAAGAGCACCACCAGCGCCGCCGTCCCCATTCCTAGCGCTCGCAACACGTTCACGTATCTCCCAATGGCTGCATTCTAGCCCTCTGCCTTCGCCCATCAAAGATTCAGAATCGACGTCGACACCAACAACCGCCCCATTCTACTCCCTTCGCCCCTCCGAAGGTCCTAGACGGATGTCTACATCGTCGTCAAGTATCTACAGTAGCTCCACGGCCGCAGAGACACTGGTCTGGACGACGCCAAAAGGAAGCCCGCACGGGAAAGGGAGCTCGCTGAGTAGCTGCTTGACGAACGTGCAGGCTGGAGCTGTTAGCATGCCGTTCGTAGAGGAGAAGATGGGGCCTGTGGGAGGAGTATTCGAAGGGAAAACCGATCCTATGGAGGTTGATGTTAGGGAAGTGGGTGTAGGGCTGGCTTTCTGAAACCTTGGTCTCTTAATCACGGAATATGAAGGGCAGACGGGCTGGTTTCACTTTGCAAGCTAGAAGTTTGCTTCGGCGGTCTTTTTGGAGAGGGCGGCGGTAGAGGATTTTCTTTAGATACCCCCACGAGGTCCACGGACTTTGCAACTTAATATTCATTTCTATCTTCCAAGATCCATTGGCCCCAACTCTACCAATCCACCCCAATCCCCATACTCCCCTTATCCCTTCCCATTCCCTTTATCCCACTCCCCCTACCCCTCCCCCTCTCCCTCACACCCCTCTCATCCCCATCTTCCCCCGCTCATCTTCACTGCGTCCTAACCTCCCCATCCCGCTCAACATGCACATGCTCATTGCTCTCCAACGCGCTCACACTATCGGATGGGTACTCGACCCTACCGTCCATTCAATATCCCTAAACTCCATCTTCTGAGCTGGGAGGGAGCTTACGTGAAGCCTTTGATGAGCGTGAACTCATGCGCGATGGTCCCGCCGTGGGATGTTGCTGTTTCTTTGGCTCTATTGGAGGGGGAGGGAGGGTTAGCGTGGC